>Ga0181522_10000052_pt1 | contig 93249 bp, 72 predicted proteins | sample PEATcosm2014_Bin_27_FD_121103 | JGI IMG/M metagenome (GOLD analysis project Ga0181522, IMG submission 121103) | Peatland microbial communities from MTU Mesocosm Facility, Houghton, MI, USA - PEATcosm2014_Bin05_10_metaG | ecosystem: Environmental > Terrestrial > Soil > Wetlands > Peat | place...
CACGCGCGTGGATTACAACGCGAACGACGGCTCGTCATGGGATGTGCTTTATCGCTGGTCACCGGATGCGGTGCGCGATGGCATGAATCTGGGCGTGAGCGAGGCGCTGACCGCGCTGGTTTCAAAATATCTGGGATGCGTCGTCGCTGCCGACCAAGGCGAGCTGGATAATTTCTTCGGAAACTTTGTGCCTCGCTCTCGGGTAAAAGAAGCGGTGAATGCGCTGCTGGCGGCGCGGGAACTCGAGTTCGTACGAGTGGGTGAACGGACCCTGGTGCAGATTGTAGCGGCGAAGGCGGAAGTACGCAGCACGCCGCGGATGCAAAGAGCACGGTAATTTTGGAATTTGAATAAGGAAGCGGGCCCTACGCGCGCTTTACGGGCGCCAAGAACGCGCCCTTCGCACGGCCCGCCCAGGTCCTTCGATTCGCGCAAAGGCGGCGCTCACTCAGGATGACAATTCTTAATTTTGTGTATCATGGGCGGTCGCAAACGTTTTTCCATTTCATACGTCCAAAAGCTACAGTTCTTAAAGGGGCCATCTCATGAACCGTTTCCTGCTTGCGCTCACCGTCATTCTTTTGGCGTCCTCTGCTTTTGCGCAATCACCTTCCGTTCCCGCACTGCCGTACTCGCCGAGTCTCGACCTCACTTCCATGGATAAAACCGTCGATCCGTGTGTCGATCTCTACACCTACTCATGCGGCGGATGGCAGAAGAAAAATCCGATCCCCCCTGACCAGACTTCGTGGAGCGTCTATGGAAAGCTCTATCAGGACAATCTGATGTTCCTGCGCGGAATTCTGGAGGAAGCCGCGGCGGCAAAGGCGGGCCGGACCCAGGCGATGCAGGAGGTTGGTGACTTCTATGGCGCATGCATGAACGAGAGCGCGGTCAACCAGCGCGGACTGAATGCAATTCAGTCGCAACTCGACGCCATTGCCAAATTAAGTTCAGTGCATGATTTCGCCGCCTTCACGGCGAACGTCACGCTGCCTTTTGGCCGCACCATTTTGTTTGACGCTGGTTCCGGGCAGGACCCGGACAACTCGGAGTCGTACATCGCCGACCTTGATCAGGGCGGCCTCGGACTTCCCAACCGCGATTACTACACCAAAGAAGACGCCAAGTCGAAAGAGATCCGCGAGAAATATGTTCAGCATGTGCAGAAAGTCTTCGAGTTGTTGGGCGACAAGCCGGAAGTGGCTAAGGCGAACGCTGAGACGGTCATGCGCATGGAAACCGCGTTCGCCAAGTCGCAGTGGACGCCGGTGGAGCGGCGCAATCCCTACAACCTGAAAAACAAAATGAAGATGGGCGACCTGGAAGCGTTGGCGCCCAACTTCGATTGGGCGGCTTATTACCGCGAAGCCAAATATCCGGCGTTTGAGACTGTGAATGTGGATGCACCGAAGTTCTACAAGCAGGTGAACGACTCGCTCTCAAGCGAATCGCTCGCCAACTGGAAGACGTATTTCCGCTTTCACGTGGCCGATTCGTATTCGCCCTTTATCTCGCAGCCGTTCGTGGATGAAAATTTCAGTTTCTATCGGGCCTATCTACGCGGAGCCAAAGAACAGCAGCCGCGCTGGCGGCGCTGCGTGCAGTACACCGACTACAACCTCGGCGAAGCGCTGGGGCAGGCTTATGTGCAGAAAGTTTTCTCGCCCGAACTTAAAGCCGACGCGCTGGACATGGTCAACCGCATTGAAGAAGCCATGCGTGAGCGCATTGGGCAGCTCGACTGGATGAGTCCCGAGACCAAGAAACAAGCTATCATCAAGCTGAGCGGCATTCGCAACAAGATTGGCTATCCCGATAAATGGCGCGATTACAGCTCCATCAAACTGGTGCAAACCGATTTTGCAGGCAATGTGGAGCGTGCAGGATCTTTCGAGCTGCACCGCCAGATCAATAAAATCGGCCAACCCGTGGACCACGGCGAGTGGGACATTTCCGCCGCCACGGTGGATGCTTACTACAATCCGCAGATGAACGACATTAATTTTCCGGCAGGCGTGTTGCAGCCCCCGCTTTACGACCGCAAGATGGACGACGCTCCCAACTACGGCAACACCGGCGGAACCATCGGCCACGAGTTGACGCACGGCTTTGACGATGAAGGCAGCCAGTTCGACGCCAAGGGCAATTTGAAAGATTGGTGGACGAAGGAAGACCGCGAAAAATTCGATGCCCGTACCAAGTGCGTGGACGACCAGTATTCGTCCTACGTCGCGGTGGACGACCAGCACATCAACGGCAAGCTGACGCTGGGCGAAAACGTCGCCGACCTCGGCGGCGAGATTCTGGCCTTCCAGGCATGGCAGGAAAAAACCAAAAACATGAACCTGCAACCGGTGGACGGCCTCACGCCTGAGCAGCGCTTCTTTGTCGGCTTCGCGCAGTGGGATTGCGCCAACGAGCGTCCGGATGACATTCGCGTGCGCGTGGCGACCGATCCGCACTCGCCGGCGAAGTACCGCATCAACGGCGTGGTCGTGAACATGCCGGAGTTCGCGAAGGCCTTCAACTGCAAAGCCGGCCAGCCGATGGTGAAGGCGACGGCAGATGTGTGCAGGGTGTGGTGAGGAGGGGCGCACATCAGGGAATTTTTCGCATTAGTAACGTTCCAGAACGTGGACGATTGCAAATTCAGAAACCAGCATCATCTGGTCTCGCGGCTTATTGCAGCGCTGCTGATACTAAAATGTCTGCGACCTCGCCCGGACGTTCAACGTGACAGTCGTGGCCTGTATCCAATTCGGCGACCTCCCAGCCGGAAGCGCGAGCCTTGCGGGCAAAGGGCTCGAAAAACGGCCTTGCTGGATATCCTTCTGCAACGCCGGCAACAAAAGTGGCTGGAACGCCGGCCTTCCGATTAGCCGGAAGGTGCAGCGGTTCTTCAAAGCAACGCAGACTAAAATCGCACAGCCTCGCGCGCGCGAACTCACGGGCCTCGCCCGGCTTCAGTCCCCAAAGATCGAGGTGCCCCTCCCCGCCCGGCAGCCGCCAGCCATTTCCGTGCTCTCGCGCGACGTTGCGAAAATGGGCGCCAATTTCTGCTGGAAGCAAGTCAAGGACGCTTTGTCCATCATCGGGAATGAACGCGTCGAGGAAAACTAGTCGCTGCACATGAGTGGGGTTTGCCTCGACCACCCCGCTGATTATCATGCCCGCATAACTGTGGCCGACGAGGACCACCTGGTCCGGGACTTTTGACAGCGCAAGCGAAACGTCAGCGATATGTTGCTGTAGCGAAATCTCGGGAGATAGACGGTGTTGGTCTGTGCCAAGTCCACTGAGGATCGGCGTTATCACTTGATGGCCGTGCTTTTCGAGCAAGGGAGCCAATAGATCCCAAGTACTGGCCGACTGCCATCCGCCGTGTACAAGCACGAATGTTGACATGGGGGGAGTTTAAACCAACGCCGTACGATTCTGCCGGTAGTGCAATGGCATAGAAGTATCCACGCCGCAGGAGGGGCTTCCGCGACTGAAGTGGACAGGCTGCCGGATCGAGCTACCTCTTGAAATAGGTCAATGCGGCAATCGCCAGCAAGACTATCGTGCCAATCCAAAGGGTTGAATCGCTGAATCCTGTTTTCTTGGCCATGGGCGAGATTTTACCGCGCCCGGCAGCGTTTGCCGAGTGAAATATTGTAAAGACGAATAATGTTACAAACCGGCCATGGGCGAGTCGCGCCCGCGTTGACTTTCCCCCCACGCGGCACCTACCATAGCAGCGCATCGTAGCGCCACTGCATCGGCCACAATAGCTTCGAGCAAATAAGCGCCGGTCAAACTACGATCTTTCAAATAATGATCGGGCAAACTGTTTCCCACTATCGGGTTATCGAAAAACTCGGCGGCGGCGGCATGGGCGTGGTGTATCAGGCTGAGGACTTGCGCCTGCACCGCTTTGTGGCCCTGAAATTCCTTCCTGAAGAAGTCACGCGCGACCCGCAGGCGCTCAGTCGCTTTCAGCGGGAGGCGCAGGCGGCGTCGGCGTTGAACCATCCCAATATCTGCACGATTTACGACATTGGCGAGGAAGATGGCCGCGCCTACATCGTGATGGAATATCTCGAAGGCAAAACGCTCAAGCACATCATTGAGAACCATCCGCTGGATCTTGAGCGCCTGCTGACCGTGGCGATTGATGTGGCTGACGCGCTGGATGCCGCGCACGCCAAGGGAATTGTGCATCGCGACATCAAGCCGGCGAATATCTTCGTAACCGCGCGAGGGCACGCAAAGATTCTGGACTTCGGGCTGGCGAAAGTGGCCGAAGCGGAAATCAAGGCCAGTGACGCAACGCTGGGCTTGAGCGACCAATTTCTCACCAGTCCGGGCTCGGCACTGGGCACGGTGGCTTATATGTCGCCCGAGCAGGTGCGAGGTAAAGCGCTGGATGCACGCACCGATTTATTTTCCTTTGGCATTGTGCTCTATGAAATGGCGACGGGTTCGGCGCCCTTCCGGGGAGAAACTTCAGGCGTAATTTTTGACGGCATCATGAACCGCGCACCGGTGGATGCAATTCGGCTGAATCCCAACCTGCCTGCAAAGCTGGAAGACCTTATCAATCGCGCGCTGGAGAAAGATCGCGAGATGCGCTACCAGCATGCGGCAGACATGAAAGCTGAGTTGATGCGGCTGAAGCGGGATCTGGAGTCGGGCAGGTCACAAGTGGATGGTTCGCGCTCGGGAGCGCGAGATGCAGTTCCTTCCGCGTCGGGGACACCTGCCCAGCCCGTGAGTTCGGGCAGCCTGACTGCGGCAGAATCGGGCCCTTCCCCAGCGGCAGCTGCTCCGAGCGGCACTCAGACGGCTTCTGCAAGCGGACAAATCTCGGGAGCAATTGCAGCGTCGAGTTCCTGGAGGAAAACCGCAGTGGTTGCGGCGGTAGCAATCCTGGTGATCGCACTTCTCGGCGGCCTCTACTGGCGCGGTCGTCGCGTGCCGCAACTTACGGAGAAAGACCAGATCATTCTCGCCGACTTCACGAATCAAACCGGCGATCCGGTTTTCGACTCGACTCTCAAAGAAGCACTGGCCATCCAGCTGGAGCAATCACCGATGATCCAGCTGGTAAGTGACTCGGAATTGCACAGCAACTTGCAATTCCTAGGACAAGCCAAAGATCAAAGGATCACTCCCGAACTGGCGCAGCAGATTGGCCAGAGGCTGGGCGTGAAAGCGTATCTGGCAGGAACGGTGGCCTTATTGGGGACGTCTTATGTCATCTCGATCAACGCCGTCAATTGCGCGACCGGCGACGTGTTCGCGCGGGAGCAGGAGACGGCGAGCGACAAAACCGGCGTTCTGCAAGCAGTTTCAAGCGCGGCGACGAAGATTCGCGCCCGTCTCGGCGAATCGCTGGCTTCGATCCAGAAACTTTCCACGCCTTATACGAATGTGACCACGGCATCGCTTCAGGCATTTCACGCCTTTTCATTAGGAGAAGAGGAACACCGCATGGGCCGGGATTTCCCGCAGGCCTCGTCATTCTACGAAGAGGCGGTGCGGCTGGATCCAACGTTCGCCATGGCTTATGCGCGTCTCGGTGTGGCCTACGGCAACGCAGGCTCCATTGCAAAGGCAGAGGAATATTTGAAAAAGGCCTATGACCTGCGCGAACGGGTCACCGAACGCGAGCGCATGTACATCGAGGCGCAGTACGCGAGCGCGCAGTTCGATCTCCCCAAGTCTCTGGAACTCTACAAACTTTACGCCGCGACCTATCCGAGAGACGCAGCTGCATGGAACAATCTGGCGACCATTTACATCTACCTGGGCGAGATGGAAGAGGGAGTGACGGCATTCAAGAAGACCTGGGAGATCGCGAAATGGGACAACGTGGCAGCTAACAACGTGGCAGGAAATCTTTTGGCGATTGACCAGATTGCGGAGGGCGAAAAGTACCTGAAGGAAGCCGTTGCGCAGGGCGGCGGCGATGATGTGAACTATCACACGAATGCCATGATGGACGACTTTCTCTCCGGGCGTCCGGATTGGGAAAAGCAGATACAGTGGGCTGCGGGACAGGGAGGCGGATTTGTGGTCGAAGGAGCGGCCGGGACGATTTACTACTATCTCGGCCGGATGCATGATGCCGACCGCCGTTGGAGTGCGGCGGCCGAGCGTGCCGAAAAACAAAGCTTGCACGACGCCGCCGGCGGTCTGTATGCGTTGGAGGCGGTCCACGATGCGCTCGTTTCAAATTGCTCCGGGGCGAAGGAAGCGGCGCACCGCGGACTCGTGCTCGACCACTCCATGGCCACCGTGCCGGATGCAGCCCTCGCGCTGGCCTTGTGTGGTGAGGGCGGGACCGGTCTGAAAGAAGCGGAGCGGTTGCGAGATGAAGAGCCTACAAACACAATGGTCACAGAAATATTTGTTCCGCAGGTCAAGGGTGCGATCGCGCTTTACGATCATCACCCCGAGCAGGTGGCAGGATTGGTCGCTCCGGCTCTGGCTTACGTTCTTAGCAGCAAGCAGCCACACCTGGCGGGGTTAGCGTCGTTGGCTTTGCATAATTATGCCCAGGCAGTCACCGATTTTGAGCCTGGCATTCGCTACAAAGGATTGGGGCTACAGGAGGGCACGGGCGGGGGCTATCAGAATCCCGACTACGGCTTGTGTCTGCTGGGGACAGCGCGTGCACAAGCGCAAATTGATAAAGCTGCCGCTGTGAAAAGTTACCAGCAATTGCTGGATATTTGGAAAGGCGCGGATGTTGATTTTGCTCCTGCGCGCGAGGCAAAAAAGGAATTGGCGGCCTTGCAATCGAGTTCTCATTGAAGACCAGCCACTCGATTTCTTACATTTCTCCGTAAAATAAACGCGGCCATCCAAACAACGAAGAGCGGAAGTAGGCTGGGCAGGCCGTGCAGGCCTGCAAGTTCGCCGAGATTAAAGGCTGCGTTTCCCTCCAAATTTTCCTCTTCGGCCGGCGTGAGCATCGTGGTGTCATTAATGGAGAGATTGCCGTGTACAAAAGAAGGCAAAAGCAACTGTGGGATTGGACAGCGATATTCATCCGGCGGTTGGGGAGTGGTCGAAACGGCCATTAGGGCAAAGGCAAAGCTCACCACCCCGAACACGAACAGGGCGCGACGCCAATAGCGGCGAGAGTGATCGCGCAAAAAATCATAGATAGGAGCAAGCCCCACGCACAACAACGGAATTCCCGCAGCCATGTAGCGCGGGCCATACGACCATCCAGCCGTCCAGACGTAGAAAGAAGAATTGAAGAGATAGTAATACCCCGCCAGGGAGGCCGCCGTGATGGCGGCGGCCCGATGCGCTGGCTGTTTCCAGAGAATTCGCAAGCCGAAGGGAGCGAACGCAAGAACGGGAGCCGCGAAGAATAATCCGCGGCGGCACCCGAAGAGCAATTTCAACATCACATCCGGGCGAGGATACCTTAAGCCCATATAGCCTCGTTTCATCCACGGGAACGCGCCAGCCTGATAGTACGAATAGCTCGGATGAATCGCCGATCCGAACGCCGCTTCCTGGTAAACCATAAGAACGACAACGCAGGCTAGAGTTCCTGCAGCAAGACCAGCAAGCGCGCTCCAGCGGCGCTGCCGCCAAATGTGCATCAACGCGAAAACCGCAATGATGGCTGACGCAGGCAGGGCCGGATATTCGGAGACGGTGGCCCAACCTGAGGCGAGGCCAACCGCGAGGCCAAGGAGCAAATCATGGCTCCTTGCGTCGCGCAGCTTCAAAGCGGCCGCAAATGCAAACAAAAGGCAGGCTCCGGTAAGAGCGTGTCCCCAGAACAACACGGCATACGCCCACATGGGATTGGCGAGGCCAAAAACAAGCGCGGCGAAAAAGGCTGCTGCTTCGCTGCTGCCCAGGCGCAACGCAACCCAAAACAGGCAAAGGCAGGCGAGCGTCGTCGGTAAGGCGACGGCGAAAAGGGACGAGAAATAAGAAATCGCGACAATCCCCCGCGGCGACACGGGATCTGCATGAAAAATGGGCAATGCCGCCCGGGTAACTGCGGCGGCGGGCAAAGCGAGAAAGGCAAGTCCTGGCGCTTTGTCGGAATAAAAATGTCCGTCGGAGATGGCCTTGTCTTCAGTATTGTCCTGATAGGCGTCAATGCGCAGCGTGTGCTGCTCGAGCATGGCGCGCACCATATCGAAACGCGAATTCTGGTTCCACCCACCGGCGGGGTAGAAATAAGCGTAAGAGAAGAAAATCGCCACGCACATGATGAGCATGCGGCGGCCGGTTGCAGTCGAGATCATTGCGAGGAATCGAGATTGCGCGGGAACGATTTGAAGTTGACCTCTTCACTCTTGCTCATATTTTTTGCGCCGTCTCCGGCAGACGCTTCTATGAGCGTTCCCTTCAATACGTAATAGCCTTCGTCATTCGGAGTCTTCCCTTCCCCATGTTCGACGGTTCCCTTGAAATCGAAAGATACTCCATGAACCACGGACGTCGTGAACGTGATTTTGTTTCCGACTAACCTTGCCTCTTTGAAAAACTGATTCAGAAATTGCCCTTTGTCACTGTCGAGGTCGCCGTAGCGGGATACAAATCCAGTGAGATGACCGTCATCTTCAACATTGAGTTGGATAAATTCGCCGTCCCGACGAAAAGCATACATTCCTGAGTAATCGGGAGTGGCAACTGCGGCCGCAGGCGCTGCCGACGTCTGGGCAACCAGACGAACTTTCGCCAGGCACAATAACGTGAAGAAAAGATAGAGAGTTACGCGTGCCGTTCTCGCCGTTCCCATATCGGTATTAGAGCATGGAAATCCCGCAGAATGCACTTTCTGGCGGCGGCTTTGCGCAGCGACGCATCTATAATAAGTATCCACCCGCATGGGACGACGACTGGCTGTGCAAAAATCAAATCTGAGTGTGCCGGTCGAGCCCTTGCCCGCGCCGCGGCTGGTGTTTGAACTCGAACCCCGCGGGCGCATATTTCTCCGAAATCTGCGCGATCTCTTCTGGACGGAGAAACATCCGAGGACGCGCCTTACATCCTGGCCGGGCAAATTCTGGCCGGATGTGTTTGTAGAGCGGCCGCTACCGTGGGTAAGCCTGGCCGAATCTTATGCCGGACACGTTGCGCTTGTAGCCGCAGTCCTCGGGCTTTTTCAGGTGTGGCCGTCGCGCCCGCAGGTCATCCAGCCCGCGCCGCTCTCCAGCACAGACGTCATTTATTACGACGCGGCGGAGTATCTTCCCCCCATTGATACTGGCGCTCCGCGCAAGAGTGTTGCGCATAAAGGCGATCCCGTGAAGGCGGCCCAACCAATTCTTTCGGTGCCTCCGGAAGCCGACAATCCCAAACAGACGATCGTGACGCCGCCGAAAATTCAACTGAAGCAGGATGTTCCGGTGCCCAATGTGGTTGCGTGGTCGCCCACTACACCCGCAGTGCCGCTCTCCGCGACCGCGCGACCTACAGCTGACCTGAAACTACCCGCACTATCGACGGAAGTCGTCGCCCCAGCCCCGCAAGTTCAATCTTCTTTGAAGCGCACTCTAAACTTGGATGGTTCTGCAGTCGCTCCTCCGCCCGATGTGAACGCCGCGACTACCCGAAAGTTGGGTGACATCAATATCGGCCACCGCGATGTCGTCGCGCCTGCGCCCAAGCTGGCGCTGTCCGAGCAGCGATTGCGTAGCCTGGGGCAACCAGCCTTGGGCAACGCTGCCGCCGTGCCACCACCGCCCGCCGTCACCGGCGTGTCTTCGAAAGGCGGCGGCCAATTGATCGCGCTGGGTGTGCATCCTCTGGCACCCGCTGCTCGCGTCCTTCCTCCAGCCGGAAACCGGAGGGGGACTTTTGCCGCTGCCCCGGACGGAAGATCGAACGCGACCGGAACGCCCGACAGCACGCATGGCCAGAATGCCTCTTCACTCGCGTCGGGAAAATCGGCAAATGGAATTCCCTCCGGCCTCCAAGTCGGAGCAGCCTCGAAAACTTCAGCTATTGCCGGCAATGGCAAATCAAATCCGCAGCTCATGGCGGATGCGCGCCAACCACGCGTCGGCGATGTGGGCTCGGCAGAGCTTTTCAATAATCCCAGCGCCATCGAGCAGGATGTCTTCCACGGCCGCAAGTCTTATTCGCTGACATTAAACATGCCGAACCTTAATTCCGGCGGCGGCAGCTGGGTCATCCATTTTGCTGAGCTCGAACAAAGTGATGCGGGTGCTTTAGTCGCTCCCGAAGCGGAACAAAAAGTAGACCCCGGATATCCAATGGAATTGATGCGGCACAACGTCGGCGGCACGGTCACGCTTTACGCCTTGATTCGTAGCGACGGCAGCGTGGGAAACGTGCGCGTCTTGCAGAGTGTGGACGACAGGCTCAATGAATATGCCAAGGCTGCCCTCGCTCGCTGGCGTTTTCGTCCTGCTACGAAGAATGGCGCGCCGGTCGCATTGGAAGCGGTCGTGACTATTCCCTTCCATCCCGTGCGCTTGAAATCGAGCTTTTGATTTGTGCCGTTGCGTCGCGCAGCTGATTACGCTTCTGTTCCCGCGAGGCTGAGTACGGTCAACAGGATGCGTCTAAGCCCAAGTTCTCGTCCCTTGCAGTCGAACCATTCTTGTAACGTATGAGCTCCGCCGCCGCTTCCGCCCGCTCCCAACGCAAGTGCATCACGGCCCAGAGACAACGGGATATTTGCGTCGGTCGAGGCGCGTTGAATATGAGCGCTGTTGTCGAGATGTTCATCCACGGCGCGCACCACTCGCAACATGTGAGACTCGGGATCCAGTTCGCCGGCCGGGCGGCTGCCAATCAGCCTGATTTCGGCCTTCAATGGCGGGTGGCGTTTGCTCCCGGACGTCAACCCGCGTGCCGCGGATGCCGCACAGTGCTCAATGGCTTCATCCATCGCCTGCCGCAAAGCGCGCTCCAGGCGTTCGATTTCCCCCATGGAAACCGAACGAATATCTACCCGCATGCTGGCCGACTCAGGAATGGAATTGACCGACGTTCCCCCTTGAATCACCCCGATGTTGAAAGTCGTTTTCGGCGATGACGGAACCGGAGCTCGCGAAAAAGCGTCAATTGCTCGGGCCAGGGCTTGAATGGGATTAGGCGCACCGAAATCGCTCCAGGAATGTCCGCCGGGGCCGCGCAGCGTTACTTCATAGCGGCGGCTGCCCAGCGCTTCCGTCACAATCGTGTCGCAGCCTGCTCCATCGACCACCAGACTATAGCGGATAGATGCGGCACAGGGCGACTTGGAAAAAATGTGTCGCATGCCACGCAAGTCGCCCTCTCCCTCTTCGCCGACGTTGCCAATGAAGAGGATCGGGGCGGCATGAGGAATTTTGGCCTTCCGCAATGCGCCTGCAATGGCCAGCAGGGCAATCACACCAGCAGCATTATCCGAAATGCCTGGGCCGTGCAGCCGGCTCCCTTGCTTGCGGACGTTCAGCGGCGTGCCGGCAGGGAACACAGTATCAATGTGCGCACTCAGCGCTACATGATTTCTTGCGGGGTTCTTCGCCGATTTTGCTGGCTTGGCCGCGCCACGGCGGGTTCCGAGCACGTTGCCAACCTCATCCGTATGCACATCTTCCAGTTTCAACTCACAGAAGCGATCCATCAGCCAGCGGCTGCGCGCGGCCTCCCCGAATGGAGGCGCAGGGATTCGCGCCAGTTGGGTTTGCCATTCAGAAAACGTATCTTCTTCCGACGCAAACCATTGGTAACTCTCACGCACTTCGGGCATCGAGGCGAGACGGGCGATCGCCTCCATGATCTCGACGGGCGGTGGGATCGCCGCAGGCGTACGAGGGGTGGCCATGCGTCATCTTACAACGTGATGGCGGGCCCGCGTCACTCCCTTTGGGGAAGATTAATAAACCAGCTTCACTCCAAATTGAATTTGACGAGGGGCAAACGCGTTTGTAGCTCTAATGGGATTTGAAGGAATCTGATAGTGGCCGGGGTAATAGTTTAACCCCAACTGCGTGAATGTCTTGACGAATGATGTCGTCGTAGTCTCCAGCCCGCCCTCAGTAATATTTACGCGCTGGTTATCGCGATTCAGCGCATTAAAAGCTTCTGCGAGTAATTCCAGTTTCAGGTGATCGCTCAACAGGAATGACCGCGCCAATCGCATATCGGCGGTGGCGTAGTCCGGTCCGAGGAAGGAATTGCGGCTGGCCCCGGGAAGGCGATCGTTGGTATCGTTGCCATCCTGATTCGGATCGCCGGAGACCGAGACATTCAGAGGCCGTCCCGAACCGATTGCAACCACACCGGAATACTTCCAATCATCGAACAGGGCCGTAAGAAACGGACTGCCGCGTCCGAAGGGATTCGGCTCGCCGATCCAGGAAAATACAAACCGCTGCCGTTGATCCGTGACGCTGTTCCCCTTCTCAGCACTTGGGGCATAAGAATTTTGCACGGCAGCCGGTTCGCCCGCGACCAGCGCGTCCTGGCCGTCGTCGATGGCATGAGCATAAGTGTAGGCGAGTCGAAAGTAGAGTCCGTTGGTCATCTGCCGATGAATCGAGAGCGTCGCACCGTGATAAACGCTCGATGCTGCACTCTCAAAGACATCAATCGCGCCCAGTTGCGGAATCGGCCGCGCCAGCGGATTAATGCATGGCGGATAAGGACACGTAAACGACGTTGTCAGTTGCCACGTCGAGAATGACGGCACCGTGTAATACGTGCTTAGAAAGTTCACGCCGCTGCTGTCATACACGGGATACGCCACATCCACCGGTGGCGGCAGATTCACGTCACGCGCGCGAATCAGGTCCACGCCGTGCACAAACGTGTACGAAACTCCTACGGCAGTACGATGCACCACTTCCTTTTCCAGGCTAAGGCTTGTCTGCTCAACATGGGGCGTCTTGAAATTTGGTGAAAATGACGCCACGTCCGCTTCGGTAAATTGTTCGAGGCTGGCTGGCGCCACGCACGAGGCCGCCGTCGGCGAGCAATCCACGAGCGGGTAAGGATAGTGAGGAAAGACTTGATTGTCATAGTAATTTGAGTTGTTCAGAAACAGCGTGGTTCCCGTCAGGCCATTGTCGTTTGCGATGGCCGATTGATAAATCTGCGGAATTCGTGTGTAGAAAAGCCCATACCCTCCGCGCACCACGAGCGGCCGGTTTTGCCCGATCGAATAGGCAAAACCAATGCGGGGCGCAAAATTATAGGGATTGAACGGCATTCTTCCCGACCCCAACCACAACGGATTTTGCACTAACCCCTTAGACGTATAAGTCTGCAAGTCATACCGTACTCCCAAACTGAGCGCGAAATGATTATTCACCCGGATGGTGTCTTGCACGAACGCCGAATACTCGTTGCTGTCCGGATGGGACGCCGAGTTACCGAAATCCTGTTCGTAATACTTCGGGACAAGGTGTGCGTAGGCTCGCAGTGGCGATAGCTCAAGACCCGCTTCCTGCGGCTGGAAAGTAAGCGGATCCACCTTGATAGGATCGAAAATATATTCGCCGCCGGTGCCGCGTGGAAAAAAGTTGTAAATCCAGGTAAGCAGCGCGTCGCCCCCAAACTTGAACGCGTGCCGCGAACCATCGAAACCGAATGTCTCTGCCAGGTGGAGGCGATGCTCTCGCGTTTGACGCGGAAGGATGGTCGAACCTCCGAATCCATCCACTTCATCGGTAATGCGTGTCAGCGTCTCATCGGAGTTGCTGAATGACTGCTCGAGATCGTGGGTGAACTGCGCCCGCAGGTGGCTGATGAGCCGTGGGGTGAGGCCGCTGGTCAATGTCAGCGATCCAGATTCGGTAGCGACGTCCTCGCTGCCATTTTCGCTTTCGGCGAACGTGGTCAGCGGGCTGCCGGGGTCGAAAAATACATTGTTCGAGCCATAAAACCGCGACGTATTCACTCGAGCGGAAAGACTATTGCGCGGCGACAATGCGAAATCTAATTTGGCGAACCCTGCATTTCCCAGCAACTTGGCCGGGAAAGGTCCCGCAAGCGCATCGAGCTTCGACGCAGTTGCGAAGACCAGCGCGGCATCACTCTGCTCGTAATCCCCTCCCCCGTTAGGACCCGCGGGAACCGGTACAATTGTCTGCGTGCCATTGAGAAATTGCATCACTGTCGGCACATGAAAAACGTACTGGTCGAATCCCAGAAAGAAAAACGCCCGGTTGCGCTTGACCGGCCCTCCAAACGTAAACCCCAATTGCTGTTGTTGATCGTGCGGCTTGTAAGTCATGAACGGATGCGTCGCCGCAAACAGGCTGTCGCGGATGTAGTAAAAATCCGTTCCGTGAAAATGGTTGGAACCCGACTTGGTGACGACGTTGATAACGGCCCCGCCAGAACGGCCCAGTTCGGCACCATACGTGTTTGAAGAAACGCGGAATTCCTGCACAACTTCCGTGGAAAATTGGTAAGGCGCGCGATAGCGTCCGGTGGCTTGCGAAAAAAAAGCATTGTTGTTGTCGCCGCCATCCACGAGGAAGCTGGTTTGAAAGCCACGAATGCCGCCAAACGCCAAATCGCCGTTCGACCCGGACGTCAGTCCACGGGGATCTTGCGTGACCCCGGGCGTTAGCAGCGTCAGGTCAGAAAAACGCCGCCCCTCCAGGGGCAAGCCGGTTATCGTGCGCTCTTCAATCACAGAGGACGCGGTTGTCGGTGTGGTTTCAACAAGTGGGGGCTCTGCGGTGACCGTTACGCTTTCTTTCACTCCTGCGACTGGAAGTTTGAATTCCACTTCCAAAATTCCTCCGACAAGTACATGCAATTCCGGCGTGACTTGCGGAGACATGCCGGTAGCTACAGCACGCGCAGTGTAGTCTCCCGGCGGAAGCAGATCGAAGGCAAAGCGGCCTTCGGCGTCACTCGCTGCCGCGTAGCGAAACGCCGTGGCCGCGTTCACCAACACCACTGACGCCCCCACGATGCGCCCCCCGGAAGCATCGTTTACCGAACCGCGCACAGCGCCACTTGACGAATCCTGCGCCCACAAGCCGATGGCCGAAGCCCCGAACGCCAATAGCCCGATCAGTATGGCTCCTCGTCCAGCCTGTGCCGCACGAAATAGGAGACGCGGCAGAAGACCATTAGCGCCGTAGAAAATGCGGCGATCAGCGATGCGCGCCAAAGCATCCGGATTTGCAACAGAGACGGATGTGCCATAGTCGTAGGGTTCCACCCGAATACACGAATTCGGAGTTCTTCCACTCACTTTCTGGATATATCAATCGCTGGATTTGAGGTCTGTGACGAATGAACATTCGCCCTGAGGAAAACTTCTTTTTTGAGAATAGTTAGGGCATCTACGGGTGCGCCACTGACGCACGCATTGAAAAGATTGGGGTTACGGATGTCGCCTATTGCGCCGCGACCTAACGAATGATCTTCTCGATCGCGTCTTCCAGCCGGATTAGGACTTCATCCTCCGACATGGCTGTCGAATCCAGGATCAAAGCATCGGGCGCGGGCACAAGCGGCGATGCGGCGCGCGTGCGATCGCGATGATCGCGTTCGCGGATTTCGGCTGCGATCGATGCGGGTGACGCTGCGCTTGTAATTCCCTTCTGGCGTTGCTGTTCCAGACGCCGTTGTTCGCGCACCACCGGGTCGGCATCGAGAAAAATCTTCAAGTCCGCGTCAGGAAAGACTTTCGTGCCAATGTCGCGCCCTTCCATCACCACGCCGCCTTGAATGCCAAGCGCGCGCTGGTGCGAAACCATCCACTGGCGTACCTTGGGGTGAATCGAAACTCGCGAAGCCGCTTCAGTCACGTCGGCTTCACGTACTCGTTGCGTCACATCCACGCCGTCGAGCAGGACGCGGTTCCCATTGACGGTCGGCTCCAGCTGAATCTGTGAATTGTCGGCAAGAGCGGCCAACGCCGATTCATCGTCGAATGAAATATCGTTTTGGATGGCCTTCAGCGCTAGGGCGCGGTACATCGCTCCGCTTTCAAGATTTACATAGCCAAGTTTGCGCGCAAGGCGGGCAGCGACGGTGCTCTTGCCGGCTCCGGCTGGGCCGTCCACCGCGATGATGAGTTTTCTTGCGGGAGGCTCGTTCAAGCCAATAATTTTACACTCCGGCGCTGTGGTAGATTCGGAAGACAGCATGAAATCCATAGGAAATTGGGCGCTGAATATGGCGGAAGTGCGCGGCGCGTCTTATAGCGATCTGCGCATCGTCGAAGACCGCAGCCGCGCCCTGTCCACCAAAAATGGGAAGGTTGGCAGCGCAACCCAGTCGGAATCTCTGGGCATCGGTATTCGCGTAATCTCCGACGGCGCTTGGGGATTCGCCGCGACGGATGACTTAAGCCGCGAGTCCGTCGAGGCCACAGCTACCCAAGCGGTTGAGATTGCCAGGGCTTCCGCGCGGGTAAAAGAGGCCGAGCTGCGCCTTGCGCCCGAAAAAGCCGTGCAGGCAGAGTGGGCGGCCGCGATGGAAAAAGATCCCTTCGCTACCTCCGTCGAACAAAATATTGATTTGTTGCTGCGTGTGGACGCGGAACTTCGCGCGGTTTCAGGCGTGACCCTCGCCGAAACCAGCATGAATTTCCGTCGCGAAGAACAGTGGTTTTATTCCTCCGCCGGCGCAGACATCCACCAGACCAAACACACAACGGGCGCGGGTTATGCCGCTTATGCCTTCGCGGGAAACGAAATTCAGAAGAGGTCTTACCCTACGTCATTCGGCGGGCAGTGGGAGAACCGCGGCTATGAACTCATCGAAGAGATGCAGCTCGTCGAGAATGCACGCCGTGTGGGCGAAGAAGCCGTCGCACTGTTGAAAGCTGATCAGTGTCCCGAAGGCGTCTTCGATTTGATTTTGGATGGTTCCCAACTAGGACTGCAAATTCACGAATCGGTGGGCCATCCCATTGAACTCGACCGCGTTCTCGGCATGGAAGCAAATTTCGCCGGCACATCGTTTCTAACCCTCGACAAACTGCGCAAGCTTCGCTATGGCAGCGATCTCGTGAACGTGGTGGCCGACGCGCGCGTGGAACACGGGCCTGGCCTAGGCACCTTCGCTTATGACGATGAGGGCGTGGCGGCGCAATGCATTCCCATCATTACCAATGGATTATTCACCGGATACCTAAGCTCGCGCGAAACCGCGCACACCATTGGCGAAAATCGCTCAGGAGGTATGGTGCGGGCGGAAAGCTGGAACCGGCTGCCCATGATTCGCATGACCAACGTGAGTATTCTGCCCGGCGAACAACCGTTGCGGCGCACCGAGTTGATTGCGGAGACCGATCACGCCATTGAAATGGAAACGAACAAGTCGTGGTCCATCGATGACAAGCGCTACAACTTTCAGTTCAGTTGCGAGATTGGCTGGGAAATTAAAGGCGGCAAACGTATACGCATGCTAAAAAATCCATCGTATTCAGGGATCACGACGGAATTCTGGAATTCCATGGATGCGATTTGCTCGCGCGATGAATGGAAGCTTTGGGGCATTCCCAATTGCGGCAAAGGCCAACCCCAGCAGGTAATGGGCACGGGGCATGGCGCGAGCCCGGCAAGATTTCGCAAAATAAAAGTTGGAAGCGCCTATCGAGGAGTGTGACGAATGTCACAGCGCATTTGGCAATTAGCATTTAGCCTCTCCCGGGAGGTGCTTGATGAAAGACTTTCGAAGTTTGAGGGTTTGGGAAAAATCGCATCACCTTACTCTCGAGGTTTATCGCGTAACCGGACGATTCCCCCGTGAGGAACTGTACGGATTAATCAGTCAAATGCGGCGGTGCAGTGCGTCGATCGGCGCAAATATTGCAGAAGGGTGCGGCAAAGGTGGAAATAACGAGTTCCATCGCTTTCTGGAAATCGCATCGGGTTCCGCGAGTGAATTGGATTATCACTTTTTATTGTCGCGCGACCTGAACTATCTTTCCAACGCAGATTTTCTCAAGCTCGACATGGATCTCTTGGAATTACGGAAAATGTTGACCACACTGCTTCATAAAGTTGGTGCAGAACGATCTTTGGCCAAACGCTAAGTGCTAAATGCTACGTGCTAATTACTAAATGCTAACCTACGAACAAGCCGCTGAAATTTTTGCTCGCATCCGCAAACACTCGACCGCGGATGAAGTCGAGGTGATCTTTTATGGCGGCAAGAGTGCCCTGACGCGCTTCGCCAACAATGTAATCCATCAGAACGTCGCCGAAGAGAATTATGGCGTATCGGTGCGCACGGTTTTCGGTGGAAAAACGGCCAGGGCCAGCACGAATCGCCTAGACGAAGAGAGTTTGCAGCGCGTCGTTAAGGCATCTGAGACGCTGGCGCGATTGCAACAATCCGATCCGGACTTATTGCCAGTGCCTTCCGCAGAAGAAGCCGGGATCTTTCCGGCTCCGTCTCCCCTTCGCTACTTTGAGGAAACGGCCGCTATTACTCCTCGGCAACGGGCGGAGGCGGTGTCCCAAATCGTGAGTCGCGCCAAAAAACAAGGCCTCACTACGGCTGGTATCTATTCCTCGTCAGAATCGGTGGAAGGCATTTTCAATTCACGCGGACTCTCGCGGTGGCATGAGCACACTTCCGCCGAAATTTCCATCACCATGCTCGGCGCGGATTCATCGGGTTGGCAAAAATTGAATTCTCCCGACGCCTCGAAGCTCAATGTGGCGGGGCTGGCTGAGATTGCAGCTGAGAAAGCCGAAAAATCGTCTGCTCCGAAAGAAATACCCGTCGGAAAATACACCGTCGTTCTTGAGCCATCCGCTGTTCTCGACATTGCCGGCTTCATGTTTTGGGATTTTGGCGGCATGGCAGTCCTTGATCAGCGGTCTTTTCTTAATGATCGTGTGGGCATAAGAATTTTTGGAGATAACATCAATATCTGGGATGACGTTAATCATCCTTTGCAGTCGGGCTCTCCCTTTGACGGGGAGGGCGTGCGACGGCAGCGGCTGCAACTCGTGAAAAATGGGATTGTCGAGCGCTTGGTCTACGCCCGCGCGACCGCGGAAAAAATGAGGAAATCAGAGCATGCCAAGAAAGTTGGCCCAATCGAGGCCACCGGCCATGGATTCCCCTTGCCCAATGAAATGGGCGAAGCGCCGATGAACATTGTCTTCGATCCAAGTGGCCCCACGCATACCATCGATCAAATGGTCGCGTCCACGGCCCGCGGAATCTATGTTACGCGGCTCTGGTACATCCGCGAAGTGGACCCCTACGAAAAAATCCTCACCGGCATGACGCGCGACGGAACATTTTTGATTGAAGACGGAAAAATTCGCAATGGACTGCGCAATTTCCGCTTCAACGAAAGCCTCCTCAAAATGCTCTCGAACGTGGAAATGATGAGCGAACCGGTGCGCGCCAGCGGCGAAGAGTCCTTCGATATGGTCGTTCCTGCGATGAAAGTCAGGGAGTTCAACTTCACTGAAGTGACGAAGTTCTAAATTTCATCCTCTACGATACCCCGCCAAATAAAAATGCCCCGCATCTTGTCAGACGCGGGGCAAATTGTTTAGGCGAAGAAAGTTAGTTAACTGTAACGGCTTTTCCCGCAGACGGAATTCCGTTGGCGACAACGTACAACATGCTGGCGCCAGTCTCGATGTTCGAAGGAACCGCAAAGGAAGCCGTCACCGGCAGGCTGCCCGTGGCGATTCCCATCTGGCTGAAGTTACTGGTGCGGGCAAAGAAAAAATGCCCGGTGGCTTTGTTGCGGATCACAACCAGCGGATAGCTGGTCGCATTCTGCGCGTCATCCCCGTAAGCGGATCCAGCCGTGAGGCCGTTCAGCTGCGTTCCGGTAACCGTGTAGGAGTTGCCATGGGTCAACGTGGTGGGCACCGAGGTGACTTTCGGTCTCCATGCATTCTGCGGTGATCCCTTTGGCGTGTAGATCTCCGCGTCGATGGTTCCGCCGTCAGCCGCGCAATACAAGACCTGGCCGGTAGGCAAAGTTATCAGGCGGCCTTCCCACGACTGTTCCACACCCGCGCTTGCCGTGGCTGGCGCTTGCGTGAAGCTGGTGCCGTCGAATTCATAAAACGTACCGCTGCCGTTGAAAACTCCGGGGCTGGTGAACACGAGGATATTGCCATCCGGAAGAGCCGCAGCTGGGCCGTCCGCGATGTCATCCCCATTGGGGTAGCTCGGAGCTACCGCCCAAGTCGCCGTGGAGTCGTTATAGATGGCATTGCTGGTGGTGGCGCCAAAGGCAACCACGAAGCCTTTGGGCGATTGCATGAGCGGGCCCATTTCCGGCACGATGCCGAGTCCGCCGCTGTTTGGCAGTTCGACGATCGTGCTGCCGGCCGTGGTCCAGGCATTTGTGGTGGGGTTAAACGTCTCTGAATTGGTGCCGTCTTCAGTGTCGACGGTTAGAACATTCCCGTTAGGGAGCAGAGCGAAACCTTCTTCCGAGAAGCCGTCAGCTTTGCCGGTGCCGACCGCGGTCCAAGTGAGGTTGCTGGCGTTGAATTCGACTTGGCGCTTGGAGGGACTTGCTCCCTGGCCCATCATGAAGGTCCCATTGGGAAGAACGATGCCCGGCGAGTCACCGATGTAGGTCCATCCGCTGGGCGGGTTAACCGCGGTCCACTTGTTGGCGACAGGATCATAAATGGATCCCAGAGTTACTTCGTCTCCGCCGCAGCAGTTATATTCGCCACCCTCGACGATCAAACGGCCATCGGGCAGAATCGCGGAAGCAAAGTAGAGTGGACCATAATTCGATTGCATGGATGCGATTTGCGACCAGGTGCCGTCGATGTAGCTGCCGGTATTGGTCGGAGTCAGACGCCACCAGTTCGGGCTTTCAAACTCGTGCATGATGACGGTGCCATCCGTGAGTAGTATCGCTTGGTCGGTGTTGAATGTGGGTTGATTCTTGAGTTTTGTCCAGGTTCCAACTGTGGTGGGCTCCTGGGCGATGGCGATGCCGGCCAGGGCAAGCGCCATTACAACAATTCCGAGATTCCGGAACCAATTCTTATTTGACATTCGAGGGTCTCCTTGGAAGACGCTAAGCAGAGTATTTTTTATTTGGCGATGGGCAATTGACTCGACTCACCACAGAACCGGAGAGAAATGCTGCGGGGAATCCAAAAGCTTCTCAGGGTGAGAATTATACGATGAGTTTTCCGCGCGTGGTCCAGCTTATAAGTCTGAAACGATAAATAAATTGTGCGCAGCCATTCGCTTGCAGTAAAAGTGCAATCTCTTGCACCCAGCCGCTAGTAGTTGCAGCTGGTCTCATAGCTGGAATTTGCCGACGCGCAGCGCGCGCATTTGAAATTCTGGAGTTCCAGCTCCCCACGAAATCCTCTGGAAGTTGTACGCTAGTAGATCCCGAAATCACCACAACTCAATGAATCGTAAGGCTTTATGCCTGTTAGTTCCATGACTTACGTAACTTTGCATGCGTGGTTCCGGGGTGTAATCTTCGGGCGTGATGTCAAACCACAGCCAATCCGCGGAAAATGCAAATTCTGCCGTGGCGAAACACGGCGATCTCGGCCCGATGCTCCGACCAAGTTACTCGGACATGCAGAGTGCGGCGCGCTTTCCCATCAAGCTGCCGATTTCGGTGAAATCGGAGAGCGGTGCACGGGTCACCGAGACACAAAACATCTCCGCCAACGGCGTGCTGTTCGAAATGGATTCGTCCATGCCGATTGGTTCCCGAGTGGACTTCACGATTTCACTTCCCGCCGAAGTAGTCGGCGCGGCTACGGATGTGCGCGTGGATTGTCGGGGCCGGGTCGTGCGCAGTACGGAAGAAGCGGGGCGGCGCGGCGTAGGTGTGGTGATCGACGAGTACCGGTTCGAACGACGTTAGAGCGAATACTTTATGGCAAGCGCGGCAGTGGGCGTTGACGGAAATTACGGGCCAGACCAACCGGACGATTCGCGGCAGTTCATTCGCGTAATTGTGGCGGACACGCAGGCAATTTTCCGCGCCGGCTTGCGCAAGATTTTTGCGCTGGAGGACGACATTCGGGTCGTAGGGCAGGCGGAAACGCTCTCGCAGAGCCTCTCGGCCGCCAAGAAATTCTCCGCGGACATTCTGGTTTTCGAGGCCGCGTTGTCGCCGAATCCCGTCGAAGCGGTAGTGGAGCTGCTTCGCCAGTCACCGTCCTTACACATAGTCGTTGTGACGGCGGAAGCCGACCGTGAGTTGACGCTGGAGTTGTTTCGCCGCGGTGCACATAGTGTTGTATCCCGCGAGATAGAGCCAGAGTCCTTCGTTGATTGCCTTCGTAAAGTCGCCAAAGGCGAACCCTGGCTCGATGCCCAAGGCATTCAGTGGGTGCTCGAAGCCTATCGCACTCAGGGTGCCAAGGGTTCTGGTGGACGATCCAAAGTGCAACTGACTCCGAAAGAGTCGCTCATCGTTTCCTGTGTGACCCAGGGCATGAAGAACCGTGAAATCGCGGTGCGCGTTGGCACTACTGAACAAGTCGTCAAGAACTACCTGCGGAAGGTGTATGACAAGCTCGGCGTCGCCGACCGGCTCGAACTTGCCCTTTATTGCCTGAACAACCGGGTCGAAAGCGCGGCGGCGAAGGCAGACACGGCAATCCACGCCTCATCGGGGAATAACAGCAATGCTTCTGCGAGTCCCTCAAACGGCGCAATCACCGCTCCGGTCTTAAGCGAGAGCGTGGAATAGTTCTCTATTGTCCCTCAAAACTTAGCGCCGCTACTATCAGAAAACAACTTGAAGGTTGGCGCCTTCCGGCGATGGCAGACGCACGTTTCCAGCCAGAGTTCGCGGTTGCCGTTTTTGCGCGTTGGGCCATACAATCAAGACGGCGGTGTCATATCCGCCCGGTACGTGAAGTTCCTCGAACGCACCGTTTCAACGACCGCTTTACGGAGAGATGGCCGAGTGGCTGAAGGCGCACGCTTGGAAAGCGTGTTTAGGGGAAACTCTAACGTGGGTTCGAATCCCACTCTCTCCGCCATTGAGTCTGAGCTACAGAGAAAACGCGTCCTGTCGCTGCGAAAATCTCGATAATCGCCGCAATTCTACAAACATTCCGAGCAAAACGGACAAGAGAATAATGACTGAAGCGCCGCCCTAGCCAGTGGCGCCGGTCAGCAGGATGAGCGGACGCGCAGCGGAATTACTTGTGGATTTCGATGTCAGAATTCACTCCGTCAATCATCTCTTTGGAAACCATGGGAGGAACACGCTCGTCATTCTTCTGTACTCTGCGAAATCAGGATTCTCGGCCATTTTCTTTTCAAGCATTGGAATGCCAGAAACCTTCAGAATCAGAAAGGTGATGGTAAAAGGTCCGACAATGCCAAGCCAGCCGCCCGGGACGCCGACCGCCAGCAACCAAATACCCCACCACTGGACGACCTCTCCGAAATAGTTGGGGTGTCGCGTATACCGCCAAAGACCAGTCTGCAGGATCTTGCCCCGATTGTGCGGATCTCTTGCGAATCGAGTGAGCTCTGCATCTCCCACAGACTCGAAAAGAAAGCCAAACAGCCAGATGCAGATGCCCAGGATTTCGACAAAGCCGAGGCCGCCTGCCGGGTTGCGATTAATCATCAGTACCGGTAATGCGACGACGAACAGAAGCGCGCCTTGCAACAAGTACACTTGGGCGTAGGAGCGAGCATAAAACCACTTGCCCCATTCCCGTCTCCAGGCAAGGTAGCGAAAATCCTCCGGCTTGCCGCGATGGCGCGAATAGATGTGCCATGCCAGACGCAGCCCCCAGACGGTGACCAAGACGCCCGCCACCAGGCCTCGCGCTCCCGAAATGCCGGATAGGAAGAAAGACGTCCACGCCAGGAGAATGAAGCCCAGCCCCCAAGCTACGTCTGCGACATCGTTCCTTCCGCGGACCAGCGAGATCAGGAACCACAGCGTCATGTATCCCCAAATCACGGCGCCTAATGTCGCGTAGTAGTTCATAGACCGATCTTGTGCGCGATGAGGCAGGTTCCGGCAGACACACAGCCGGCCAATACCATGCCCCAAATCAAATCCACTATCGTCAGAGCTACCGGCCAATCCTTGAGCGTGGCGAGATTGGTGAGATCGTAGGTCGCATAAGTAACGAGACCGAACAGTGCTCCGAGCAGGAGCCCACGCACCCAGGAGTCTTTTTCGACAGCGGGAGCGATGACGAAAACCACCAAGCCCACCAGGAAGAGGAGGTAAAAGAGGATGGCGGCGACCCAATTGACCTTGGGCGTCATCAAGAATCCGATCTGTTTTGTGTAGAAGTTCTTGGCCGCTACGCCGAGCCAGGCCATATCCAAGCCAAAGAAGATCGGCAAGGCAATGCAATACAGTTTTAAGAACATATAAGTGACTCCAATCAAGCCTGGGAAATCTGAACTGGCTCGGCGTTATTGGGAAGCGGCCGAGCGGAGGCAGCTACTTGGCGCAAAGCCCGGGAAAGAAGGAAATAAATAAGAAAAATTGCCGGTAAACCGATCAGCAGCCACGCCGACATGGCGTGTAGTTCCACTAACCACAGGCTTGCGATCGCATGCCGTGGATCCGCGCGCACGATGGCCAAAATCTGCGTCAGAGATAACTGCAGAGGCGCAACGCGAAACAGCTTTTCCCCCAATCGAATGAAGGGCACCAGCAAGAGCAACTGCATGGGATAAATCAGGTAGTTCACCAACTGGATGGCGGGCAGATTCAACTGGAAAATCAAGGCTGCGGCCGCACACAGGATCGTGGTTGAACCGAGTACCGGAAAGATGCCCAGCCCAATCCCGAAAGCCATGCTTAAGGCAATCTTCTCCGGCGTGATCCCTTGGGTGAGAAGGGCGGCGATGGGTGCAACCAAACTGCGATGTAAGAACCCACGTTTCATGATGCAGTGCTCGCCCCCGCTGTCCATTACGATTCCCGCCCACGTTTGGATTGCTTTAGCCATCTCTAGAACCTCGCTCCGCGAGCGGCCAGTTGGTGTTCCAACGCGATGAAATCCGGCAGCACCACCCAGCGAGAACCAGCAGTTGCCCGGTCCAGATGCAACTTCGGAGAGCCGCCGAGCCAAAGATCAGCAACCCGTGGCGCCTTGTTGGCGAGATAGGCGAGATCATTCGTAACCGTGGAATCAGGTACAGATGAAAGGCTCAGCAAAACAATATCGGCTTCACTTTTGCGGGCAGCTAGAGCGATGTCCGCAGCCGGCAAGTCCGTTCCCAGATAAATGGCTCCCAGCCCTCCCGCTGCTGTAAGCATGGCCGCAGCCAGAATGGGGAAAGCGTGACGTTCATTTGTCGGCGTGGCCAGTAAAATCCGAGCCGGCGGATTCGAGGGAGAATAGGTTCGCACCAGCGAGGCTAATAGGCCGGTGAGCAGATTAGTCAGCAGATGCTCCTGCGCAATGCTGCACTTGCCTTCGTGCCAGCGCTCGCCGACTGTTCGCATCAGGGGCAGCGCAGCTTGATGCACTAAGTTCCTCGGGCTGCCCAAGGCCACCGCCAGACGGTTGATTTCACGATCGGTCCCAGCATAGTCGAAGCGGTCGAGGGCGTACAAAACCGGCGCCAGGAGGTCACTAGAATCGATTGCCTTGGCAGCAGATTGTCCGGCTGCGATGGAAGATCCTTTCTCAAGAAGCTCCCGCAACTGGCGGTCGCCGAGTGCAGCAACTTGTCCGATTGAGTGCCCTTGTTCGACCGCCCGCCGAAGCAGAAGCAACTTCTGGATCTGTTCTTCGGAATAAAGACGTCCGCGCCCGGCCCGTTTAGGAATCACGGTGCGGTATCGACGTTCCCAAGCACGCAGCGTGTCGAGCGGAATACCCGTGAGTTTGGACGCAGCGCTGATCGGGTAGGAGGTTGCCATCCGAAGGGATCGTATCAGCATCAATTTTGTATGTCAATGATTTGTCATGGACAAAACATTGACAAAAATGGTCTGCATTGGTACAACAAATCAGGAAGCAATCCGCCGCCCTGCCTCAGTGCGTAGAGGCTTAAGAGAGGTTCTCGAACCCAAGTGAGAGGTCAGGGTTAAAAGCCAGGAATCCTTTGTGATCAAGCAACTGCGCAACTACAGTTTCGGTACCGTTGTTCCCTTTGTGCTGCTGCACGTGGGGTGTATTGCCGTATTCTTTGTCCCTTTCCGCTGGTCGTGGGTGGGGCTCATGCTGGCGATCTACGTCGTGCGTATGTTTGGCATTACGGCCGGATACCACCGTTACTTTAGCCACCGCAGCTACAAACTGGCGCGCGGCTGGCAGTTTCTCATGGCTTTTTTGGCGGAGACGTCCGGGCAGAAGGGCGTCCTTTGGTGGGCTGCTCATCATCGCGTGCATCACAGGCATGCCGACCAGGATCCGGACATTCACTCTCCGCTGAAGCGCGGGTTCTGGTGGGCACACGTCGGTTGGGTACTGTCGAACGAATACGACGAGTATGACCCAGCGCTAATCCGGGACTTCGGCAAATTTCCAGAGTTGCGGTGGCTCGACAAACACTACTTGGTCCCACCCGTCACCTTGGCGGCGCTACTATTCCTCGTCGGCGGACTCGGAGCTTTTGTGTGGGGATTCGTGGTCTCAACCGTCTTGCTGTTTCATGGAACCTTCACCATTAATTCGGTCGCGCACCTGTGGGGATCGCGGCGTTTCGAGACGGCGGACGATAGCCGCAATAACTTTATCCTCGCCATCGTCACGCTGGGCGAAGGCTGGCACAACAACCACCATAAATTCATGTACGCGTGCCAGCAGGGGCTTCGCTGGTGGGAAGTGGACGTCACGTACTACGCGCTGAAGATGTTGAACTGGCTGGGAGTAGCCCGGGATCTGCGAGGCATTAGACTGCCACTCTCGGAAGGCGAGGCGCGATGAGCCGGATCGCGGTGATAGGAGCAGGCATCTCGGGAATGGGCGCCGCGTACCTGCTCAGCCAGAAACACGAAGTATGGCTATTCGAAAAAGAGGCTCGCCTCGGAGGTCATACGCATACCCATCAGATCGAAACCAGTCGCGGCGTTTTGCCGATCGACACCGGTTTCATTGTGCATAACGACCGCACTTACCCCAATCTAGTTCGCCTGTTTCGGCAGTTGGGAGTCCTCCGGCAACCGAGCGACATGTCGTTCGGTGTTTCTTGCCGGCAAACTGGATTTGAATACAGCAGCCGCGGACTGAGCGGATTTTTTGCGGGCAGGAGCAATCTGTTTCGCGTTGGACACTACCGCTTCCTTGCGGAAATCATGCGCTTCAACCGGGAAGCCCGCAAGCTTCTGCAGGACCCGGACAACGCGGGAATCACTCTGAGGGACTACCTGCGCGCCAATGAGTTTGCAGGCGACTTCACCCGTTACTATTTGCACCCCATGGCGGCGGCTGTGTGGTCTACATCGCCGGAAGAAATCGAAGATTTTCCGGCGTTCACACTGATTCGCTTTCTCGAGAATCACGGGCTACTCGGTCTAACTACGGCCCCTCAGTGGTACGCACTGCAAGGGGGCAGCAACGTTTACATTGCGCCGCTGACTATGCCTTACAGGGAACGGATTCGTCTGGGGGCGAAGATCGATGGGGTCACACGCACTGCGGCCGGAGTGGAAATTGGTTTCGACGACCGCCCGCCGGAGTCTTTCGACGAAGTCGTCTTCGCCTGTCATGCACCGCAAACCTTAAAGCTGTTGAAGGATATAACTCCAGTAGAGCAACAGGTTCTTGGCAGTTTCCGCACCAGCCGTAATGAGGCAGTGCTGCATACTGACTCCAGTCTGCTGCCGCGACGACCGGGAGCGCGTGCATCATGGAATTACCATCTCGGCGCGAAGCGGCGAGCCGCGACGCTGACTTATCACATGAACCGGCTACAGAGCCTGCCGGCGCGGGAAGATTATTGCGTCACGCTGAACGACACTCAGTCCATCGACGAGCGTCAAATTCTGCGCGAAATGACGTACTCCCATCCCCTCTATACGTTAAACGCAGTTCGCTCTCAGGCGCGCTGGCAGGAGATTAGCGGCCGCAACCGTACTCACTTCTGCGGCGCATACTGGTTCTACGGATTCCACGAAGACGGACTGAATTCTGCGATCCGGGTGGCGGAGAAACTGGGCGCATCGTGGAATACAGCGAGAGGAATGGCGGCGTGATGGAATCGGGAATCTATTCCGGCACGTTGCGTCATCGCAGGTTCAGTCCTGTGCGCCACGAGTTTACTTACCCGCTGTTCATGGTTTTCCTCGATATCGACCGACTGCCCGAGTTGATGAAGGTATCTAAGCTGGCGGGCTACAACCGGCGCAACTTGATTTCCTACCAAGAGCGGGATCACTTCGGAGATCCGGCGAGAGCCCTGCGCGAGCGCGTATCACGGGATGCGCGCAAAAACGGCGTCGTCCTTCCCGAAGGGCGGGTTTTCCTGCTCACTCATCTCCGCTACTTGGGATACAACTTCAATCCTGTCTCTTTTTTTTACTGCTACGACCGGGAAGACAAATTGCAAATGATCATGGCCGAGGTGAACAATACTTTCGGCGAAACCGCAAACTACTGGCTCACGCCCGGTGTCGAGCGCCCCGCAGGCGACAACAAGCGATACCGATTTTCGAAGGCATTTCATGTTTCGCCTTTCCTTAAGCTGGGTCACGAATACGATTGGACGTTCACGCCGCCCGGTGAGCGGCTGATCAGTCAGAGCGTCAGCTATGAGGACGGGCGGGAGATCTTCGATTCCACGCTGAAGCTGGAGCGTCGCGAGTGGTCAAGAGCCGAGTTGCACCGCGCAGTCCGGCGATTTCCTTGGATGACCGCTAAGGTAATTACGGCCATCCATTGGCAGGCCTTGCGGTTACTACTGAAGCGCGTGCTGGTAGTCGCGCATCCTGGTGCAGGCCGTTACGACCGAGCAACAGTGCAGCATTTGGGGGCATCATGGCGAGCCGAATAACCACCAACATCGCGAAGAAGATATTCCTGAAGACCCTAGGTGGTCTTCGGGAGGGATACCTCGAGGTTGTTTGTCCCGAATACACTTACTGCTTCGGCCAGTCATACGATCCTCTGCACGCAATAATCGCCGTTCACGATGAGCGCTTTTTTCAGCGCGCGCTGTTAGCGGGAGACGTCGGCATCGGCGAGGCCTACATGGACGGCCACTGGTCCACCCCCGATCTCGTCGCGGTCGTCAGGTTGGCGGTGCGAAACCTAGACCAACTGGATAACAGCAACCGCTTCTGGACATTCTTCCGCAGGCTCGTCGACGTTTTTGAGCATCGCCGCCGCAGCAACACCCAGGCTGGCAGCCGACGTAATATCGCGCATCACTACGATTTGGGCAACGATTTTTATCGCCTCTTCCTCGATCGCAGCTTGGCTTACTCGTGCGCTTATTACGAAAATGCTGACGATACTCTGGAACAGGCCCAGATTCAAAAATTTGATCGCATTTGCCGCAAACTTCAGCTTGGTCCGCGCGATCACGTCCTCGAAATCGGCACCGGCTGGGGCGGCTTCGCAGCATACGCGGCAGAGACTTACGGATGTCGTGTAACGACCACGACAATCAGCCGCCAGCAGCACGACTACGCGCATGAAGTGTTCTCGTGTAGCAGGGCGGGAGAGCGCATCCACCTGCTGATCGAAGACTATCGCAACCTGAGCGGTCAGTACGACAAGATTGTCAGCATCGAAATGTTCGAAGCCGTGGGTCATGAGCACTACGACGATTACTTCGGAGCTTGTGATCGCCTGCTGAAGCCGGACGGCACCATGCTCCTGCAGACCATCACCATCCAGGAAAAAAAGTTTCACCAGTATCGAAAACAGAGCGACTGGATCAAGAAGCACATCTTTCCCGGGGCCGAACTGGCTTCGGTCGTCGAGATCCAACGATCGCTAGCTCGAACCACAGGCATGCAGCTTTTCCATATGGAAGACATCGGCAAGCACTACGCGCTAACACTTCACGAATGGCGCCGCCGATTTCTTGAACATCGCTCCAAAGTAAGCCAACTCGGATTCGACGATCGCTTCATGCGCATGTGGGACTACTACCTGGCGTACTGCGAAGGAGCATTCCATGAACGCTATATCAGTGACGTTCAGCTAGTACTCGGCAAAGTGACGAGTCAGGTTCATCCGATGAATTTAGCCCCAACCCCGTTTCACAGCCGCCTCCTTCCGCTGCCGCTCTAGTGAAGGAAGAGCAAGCCGGAGACGGCAGATCGGCAATTCGACAGCGTTTCCGTCCGACCAAGTTAGCCAGTACCACACGCGTGGCCATCGGACACTTACGCAACAACGTCGAGCGTCGCACGTATCTGCTTAAGCAATGCTTGTCTCGTGAATGGCTTCTGCAATAAGGCGGATTGCGAGTCCACCACGCCGTAGTTGGCGATAAGGTTGCCGGTATACCCGGACATGTAAAGTACTTTAATTTCGGGGCGAAGTTCCTTGGCATGCGCCGCCAACTCGCTACCGCTCATGCCGGACATGATCACGTCAGTCAGGAGCAGATCGACACTATCGGAGAGTTTCAAGGCGTCCAGCGCTGCCTTCCCGCTTCCTGCTACCAAGACTTTGTAACCACCGCTTCGCAGCAGGTCAGCCGTAAGCTCACGCAGGTCTTCTTCGTCCTCCACGAGTAGTATGGTTTCGGTCCCTGAGCCGGCGTGCGTCTCGACTTTGGGTTCCAGGAGCGATATGGCCGATCCTTCCACGCGCGGGAAGTACATTTTAAATGTCGTACCTTTGCCTGGTTCGCTGTAAACCCAGATGCTACCTCCACTTTGCTGCACGACTCCGTAAACCATGGACAAGCCAAGCCCCGTGCCTTCTCCCATGGGCTTGGTCGTGAAGAAGGGTTCGAAAATTCTCGACATCTGCTCCTTTTCGATCCCGGTACCGGTGTCTGTGACGGCCAGCATCACATAGGGACCAGGATTCGCCGGGATGTGCTCCGCTGCATAGGTTTCATCCAGCTCCACATCGAGGGTCTCGATGATAATCTGGCCGCCGCGCGGCATCGCATCGCGCGCGTTGACTACAAGGTTCATCAGTACCTGCTCGATCTGTCCCAGATCGAGCTTCACATTTCCAATCGGTTCACCCGGTACAAAATTCAATGAGACATCTTCGCCGACCAAGCGGAGCAACATGCTACTGAGATTGTTTACGACGGCGTTGAGATTCAGGACACTGGGTTGCAGCACCTGCTGGCGGCTGAATGCCAGAAGTTGAGCCGTCAAACCGCTCGCCCGTAGCGCGGCCTTCTTGATCTGCTCGATGTGCTTCAACACCGGGCTGTCCGGGTCGGCGCGCTCCCGGGAAAGGTCGCTGTAGCCAATAATCACTCCCAAAATATTGTTGAAGTCGTGTGCCACCCCCCCGGCTAACCTTCCCACCGCTTCCATCTTTTGCGCTTGACGAAACTGCTCCTCAAGCTTGCGAGTGTCCGTGATGTCGTTTGTAATGGCGAGCACGCAATCTGTACCGTCCAACTTCATGATTTCGGCAGAAATTTGAACGACGCGCTTTTCGCCGCTGCGAGTCATAAACTGTGTTTCGAATGAATCCACGCGGCCGGTTTCCCGTAGCTGCTCAATCATCCGCTTTCGATCGCTGACGTCCGCCCAGATTTTCAGATCGAAGGCCGTGCGGCCGATCACCTCCTCGCGCTCATACCCCATGATGTCAGAGAATGCTTCGTTGATGTCCAGATACCGTCCGTCGGCGAGAACACTAATGGTGATCGGAAGAGGCGTGGCCCGAAATGTTTTCGAAAATTTTTCCTCGGAATGCCGGAGGGCTTCCTCCGCCTTATGGTGTTCGGTGACATCATTGGCCAAAACCAGTTGTGCGTCTCTTCTTTGGAACGCTAACTCGTGGCTGGTGATCTCCACGTCGATGACCGACCCATCCTTCTTGCGATGTTTCCAACTCTCTGATGCCTGTAAGCCGGGTTCAAGTCCGGTTAGGTGTTGCAGCAGGCGTGGGACTTCTTCTTGCGGTCGGATATCAAGAATGCTCATTTTCAGGAATTCCTCCCGTGAGTAGCCGTAGTGTTGAACTGCGGCCTCATTTACCTCGAGGAATTTAAGTGTCTTGCGGTCGAAGACCCACATCGGAAGGGGACTACTGTCGAACAACAGGCGGTACTGCTTGTCCGACTCAATCAACGCGTTTTGGATATGGATCCGTTCCGTGATGTCCACGGCCGAGCCAACCACATTGGTGATCCTTCCATCACTGTCGCGCAGCGGGCTGAAAACCAGATCTATATAGATACGCTTATCTCCCGCGGCACGGATGATTTCGTCGTAATGGACGGTCTCGCCCAGCGCTGCCCGGTCTATGGCGGAGCGTACGCGGGACTGCGCCTCGGGGGAGTGGCTATACCAGTAGGTGTCTGGGACTAGCTTTCCGATTACATCTTCGCGTCGCAATCCCCCCATCTCCAGCGGCGCTCGATTCACGTCCAGCAGCACGCCTTCCGGAGAAAGCAGACCGACAAAGGCAAGAATGTTATCCAGAATATCCCGCGTTCGCTGATGACTCCTGCGTAGGGTAACTTCGGCCCGTTTGCGCTCGGAAATGTCGCGTGCGATGGAGGATGCGCCTATGATCTCTCCTGTCAGGTTTCTTACGGGAGAGAGTGTCAGTGAAACATCAATCCGCTGGCCGTCTTTCGTCAGTCGTACCGTTTCGAAGTGCTCCACTCGCTCTCCGCGGGCGACGCGTGCCACCAGGGTCGTGTCTTCACCGGATCGTTCGGCGGGAACCAAGACCGATACCGGTTTGCCCATGATCTCTTCAGCGCTGTATCCGTAAATCCGCTCTGCACCCTTATTCCAGGTCGTGATCATGCAATCGAGGGTCTTGGTCAAAATGGCGTCATCTGAAAACTCCACAATAGATGCCATCTTGACCAGCTGCTTTTCGATGCGGATTCGCTCGAGGATCTCGGCCTGCAATGCAACGTTCAGATTTTCCAATTCCATCGTGCGATCACGAACCCGGCGCTCGAGGTCTGCCTTTGCTCTGCTTAATTCCTGCAGCGCGTCATTCCGATCGCGCTCCGCAGATTCAAAGGCCACACGATGTTCTTCCGATTGCTCTGCGTTTTTGATTACGGCAATAATTCGCGGGACGTGTGCCAGAAGCAGGATCGCGGCGAAGGATGAAACGATCGCGGTGAAAGTCTTGAGGCTTGCGGAAAGGACATAGACTGGTATCCAGGTTGTGATTCCCTCAACCAAATTTGTGAGGCAACACCCGAAGGCGAGCAACGCAAACGCCAGATATAACGAGTAACGCCGGAAATTGCGCTCCTTCCGAGCGAGATAAAGGAAGGCGCCCGATATGGCCAGAAAAGAAATGCCGATGAGGACATTGCCGAAAAAGTGGATCCACGTTAGCGCAGGGCTACCCAGATAACTGAATGTCTGAGGTAAATAGTTGACGGAGAAAACAGCCGAGGCGAGCCGTGGCCATGCCGCAAAAATTACGCAGGCCGACGCGAAAACGATAATGGCAACGTAACCCGATTTACGTTTGGGAGGCGTGGCAGATGGTTTTGAATCTGGCCCCAAACGCGGCGATGCCATTTTATCCTCCAGAACTTTGTGCCGAAGGTCAACAAACTCTATTCAGCAGCCGAGGGGCGAGTAGTCTTGCCTCCCATATGCGATGTTTAGCGCATTGTTTACTCATGTTGCAATCAGGAATATCCTGACGAGTGCGCAGGAAGACTTCTCAACTCGCATCACCCAGGCTTGAGCTAGCTCGAGCCATGCCGCACCGACTTCCGCAGAGTGGTATCTGGAGCAATCTTTTCCTCGGTCTGCTTCTGCGGTGTTTCCTCCGACTTCATTTTGGATAAGAAGTGGTAAATCGTGCCCCTTCCGACCCCGAGAATTTCGGCAGCCCGCGCCTTGTTGCCGGACACGTGTTCAAGAACCCGCAAAACATGCCTTCTTTGTACTTCTTCCAACGAAATTAGGTCATCCGTGTCGAACTGTTGCAGGTGCGCTTCCTGCAAATCGATCGGAAGGTCGTCGATATCCAGCACCGAGCTATCCGCCAACATGCAGGCACTGCCAATAACATTTTCCAGTTGCCGTACGTTGCCCGGCCATCCGTAAACCGACATCCGCACTTGTGCCCTGCGCGTGAAGCCGGTGATATGCTTGCCGTAGGTGGTCGCGTATTGCTCAACAAAGTATCGTTGCAGCAGCGGGAGGTCCTCACGCCGATCCACGAGCCGCGGCAGAGTGATTTCCACCATTGCCAATCGGTAATACAAATCCTCCCTGAAATGTCCTTCGCGCACCATCTTCTTCAAATCCCTGTTCGTAGCTGCTACGACGCGGACATCCACATCGTGCGCCACCGGGGAACCTACGCGTTGAATCTGCCGGTTTTGGAGTACCCGCAGCAATTTCGCCTGCCCGGCTAGAGGAAGTTCGCCGATTTCATCGAGGAAAACCGTGCCGCCATTGGCCAACTCGAAAAGACCCTTCTTATCTTGCGTCGCTCCTGTGAATGCGCCCTTGACGTATCCGAACAGTTCACTTTCCGCCAAAGTCTCGACCAGTGCAGCGCAGTTGCATACGACGAAAGGCCCCGAAGAAACCGGACTAAGGCGGTGCAGGGAACGAGCAACGAGTTCTTTCCCCGTGCCGGTCGCACCGGTCACGAGTACAGTGCGGAAGTGGGGTGAAACCCGGCGTATTTTGGCAAATACATCCAGCATTAACGGACTGCGTCCGACAATGCCTTCGAACTGATAAGCGCCGACGAGTTGATTGTCCAGCTTGAGGGTATTGACCCGGGTCTGAGCCTCGGCCAGCAGGCCCTTCAAACGGTCGCGCAGCTTTTCCAGATCTAGAGGCTTGGTAAGATAGTCGGCAGCGCCCTTTTGAACGGCTTCCACGGCCGATTCTGCCGAATAATGCCCCGTCATCAGGATGACGTCGACGCCTGGATCGGCGGCTATGATTCGCTCCAGTACTTCCATGCCGCCCATACCAGGCATGACCAGATCCAAAAGCACAATTCGGGGATGGAGCGAGGAGAATTTCTCGAGTCCTACTTCGGCACCTAGCGCTGGAATAATTTCCAAACCCGCTAGTTGGAGCGCATCACTGATTAACTCTAAGTTCTGCGCGTCGTCATCGATGACCAGCAATTTGAGCCGGGCGACTTCGTTAGTCATGTCGTTAACCAGATTTCGTTGACAATAGGCTGGCCTGCCTACATCTCGATATGACCCCAAGACACAGTAACGACACTTCAAGGATACGCCCTTTCGGGGGCCTTGGCAGCTATCGGCAGACTCCTTTCGATGTTTCGGTGATCACCACGGTAACCACCGCTTCCACCACATCGTTCCTTGCGGCATAAGCTCGCACCTGGAAATTTGGCTCATGCATGGTTTTGGTTCCAAATTGGGAATGCAATCGCGCTGCCATCGCTGTCCATGGAGTGGGGATGAAAATCATTGTATTGATTGGAGTTAACGAAAACATGCTGGCGCGGGCCTATCCATTCGGCTAGAGCGTCTATCCGTTAAGCTGGGTAGCGGCATTGCGGGTGGCTGTACGAATTCAGAACGCCGGCGTGCTGAAATCGCACGCGCTGATCCCAAGGCGATTCCGTACTTCGTGATGTAAGTGATTGATAAAGCTGAGAAAAGCAAACCCGACTCAGATGGTATCTGTCGTGCAATGTGAAGAGTGTGACTTGCACATGGATCAAATCCGACATCGCCGAATTGGGTCGGCAACAAGCGGCTGAACGAGGGACATCGCACAGCCGCAACTCTGAGTCGAATCTAGTTGCAGACGATCATGTTTTGAGTCACGCCCTGCAAGCTGAATATGGAGTTAGTAACCATCGGCAGGCTCCAGAGCTTGCTATGGTGCTTGCGCAAGTAATAGGAAGCCAGGATGGAAACGGACGATTTAGCGGCAGCCACGGCGTAGACTCGGCCGACTGTCGGGTGCGTACCATACAGATAGGCGGACTCGACTTCTTCGTTGCATACGCCGGTCTTTCCCGCCAGCCAGTTCTCACGCGCGAACAGCGTCGTGTAGGAGTCAGCAAAAGTGCTTCCTGTCGAGATGACCGCCAGGGTAAGAAATTTGGCATCAACTACTTTCGCAGGCTCGGCTTGATGTACAGGGGCCGGGATTACAGATTCCACCATCATACTGCTGCTGCTCGCTGACAACGCACTCGGAGCGTCCGGCAGCTCCTTCGCCATGGAAACGCTCGCCAGCCCCATCACCAAGAATAAGAATAAGAATAAGAATAAGAAATTTGATTTCAAGATTTTTCTCCTGAGCGGCTATGCTACCGTCCGCGATGAGAGAAGCTTACGTCCGTACACGTCCCGCTGCCAATTGCGAGAAGGTAATGGTAAGTAATAGCCGATAGTAACCAATGCTTCGTGCCATACTATCGGCATCTTTAACCCAGCTAGCCGGCAGTCGCGAATTCAGCAGACATCCCGGAATTCACTGGTGTGAACCGCCTGGGGTTCGTTAATCACATCGACGAATACCGCGGGAGCGTGATTATTCGCTATATGCATCCCTGTTCGGAAACGAGACACTTGTTCAAATTCTGAGCAGCACAGAGATGGCAGTTTGCGCCTCATGCCTGTGTATCTCACTCAAATTAGGGCAATTTAATGTTTGGCCCGTCGGGTGCCATATGAATTGCGAAAGCCATTCTGCAGCCCTCCCCCCTTAACTTCTTAAGCGAGGATCATCATGCGTATGCCGCGAAATGCAAGCGAACTTATGAGTTCTGTGCGAGCTGGGCTTATCTGTTTGTTATTGCTTATGGCGATTGGCATTGTTGCGCAACCCTGTCACGGAGTGAGTGCCGACTCCACGACGTTGACCATCTCGCCGGGCAATTCTGTGATGGCGGGGACAACCGTGACGCTGGCCGCATCTCCGTTGCACGACACCTCGCCGATCACATCGGGATCGGTAAGTTTTTGCAATATCTCGGCGCCATGCCCCGGGGCTGGCGTCCTCGGACTCGTTCAGGTGACAAGCAGCGGCACCGCAACGCTTAAATTCGTGCCGGGAGTGGGTACCTACAATATACAAGCCTTCTACAGTGGACCTGGCGGCGAGTGGAGCAGCGTATCGGAAGTACAGACTCTCACAGTCACGGGCACTTCGGCCTATCAATCGACAACATCCATTGCTAAGAGCGGCAACGTCGGAGCGTACACGTTGGCCGCGACCGTGACCGCATTCGGGCGCCCCGCGGCCGTGGGCAGTGTCTCATTCGTGGACTCGAGCAACGGCAACTACGTTTTGGGTACGGCATCGCCGGATCCAACCACGGTCAACTTTTCGTTTAGTTCGGCCGGGTCGAACGCTGCGGTGGGTACGGGACCGTATTACGCCGTGCCGGGTGATTTCAACGGCGATGGCATTCCTGATCTCGCGGTCGTTACCACCACCAATCTGAATGTGTTCTTAGGTAAGGGAGATGGGACATTCCAAAACCCCCTCGCAGTGGCGACCGGCCTGGTGCCACAAGGAATCGCCGTTGGAGATTTCAACGCCGATGGCATACAAGACCTTGCAGTTGCCAATTACCTGAGCGGTACGGTAAGCGTACTTCTGGGCAACGGCGATGGAACCTTTCAGTCGCAGGTAACTTACGCCTCGGGCAACAACCCGGAATCCGTGGAAGTAGCCGACGTGAATTGGGATGGCGTGCAGGATCTCATCGTCGCGAATTTGGGCGACAACACGGTCAGCGTTCTCCTAGGAAATGGCGACGGCACTTTCGTCGCGGCATCGACTTATCCAACCGGGAGTGGCCCAAACAAAGTCGCGGTTGGGGACTTCAATGGTGACGGTTTTGTGGACATCGTTACGGCCAATGCCAACGATAACGACGTGACGATACTACTGAACAACGGGGACGGCACCTTTGGAGCACCGCAAGCTTATCTCACGGGTGCGGGGTCGCGCTCGGTGGAAACGAGTGACCTTAACGGCGACGGCATTCTCGACCTGGTTGTTGGCAACTATAGCGCCAACACACTGAGCGTGTTGCTGGGTAACGGGGACGGTACATTCCAGAGTCAGGTCTCCTATGCCACCGGTCACAGTCCGTTACAAATGGCGCTGGCCGATTTCGATGGCGACAATAAAATCGATGTTGCGATTGCGAATGCCAACGACAACACCGTGAGTCTGCTACTGGGTAAGGGTGACGGAACGCTGCTGACCCAGGCAGCTTACCAGGTCGGGACCGTTCCCTTAGCGGTAGCCGCTGCCGATTTCAACGGCGACGGCATGATCGATCTCGCTACTCCTAATTTCACGGGCACAATCAGCATTCTGCTAGGGCAGCAGAGCGTGACCGCCACGGCGAGTAATATCAACGCGCCAGGAGCAGGTGCGCATAATGTCGTCGCCAGTTATCCGGGAGATGCCAGCCATGCGGCCAGCCAGTCGAACGCAATATCCCTTAGTGGTGGGCCTGCCATTGCAACTGCAACCACCCTCTCATCTTCGATCAACCCAGTGCCGTTCGGGCAGATGGTGGAATTCACTGCCACGGTCAACCCCACTCCGTCGGGTGCTTCGTACGGTACGATGAATTTCTACAACGGCGCCGCATTAATAGGCACCAGCGCGGTGAATGCTTCCGGCGTGGCGACGCTATCAACCAGCGGCCTCGCGGCCGGCACAGCGTCGATCACGGCAGTTTATTCGGGCAACATCATCTTTGCGACTTCAACTTCCTCGGCTTTGATCGAAAATGTGACGAAGGCGGGCTTGACGGCGACGGCCACCACTTTGACCGCCTCGCCGGCCGAAACCACCGTCGGACAGCCGGTGATCCTTACCGCGACCGTCAGCCCCGTGCCCGCGGGCTCACCCAGTGGCACGGTGAACTTTTACAACGGTACAGCACTGCTCGCAGCCGTAAGTGTGAATGCATCCGGAGTTTCGACCTTCAGCACGAGCGCCTTGCCGACGGGGGCCAACAACATCACGGCGATTTACTCCGGCAACGCCGGTTTTGCAACCTCGACTTCGACGAATGTCGTGGTCACCGTTGTAAGCACCGCGAGCTTTACGGTCTCAGCTCCTCAAACACCGTTCACGGTAAGTTCGGGCGGGTCGGCGAACATCACCGTTACCGTATCGCCCGTGGGCGGCCCATTCAATAAGGCTGTAACGCTGGCGACTTCCTCACTGCCGGCTGGCCTAACCGCCAGCTGGAGCACTGCCAGGGTCACTCCGGGTTCGAAGGCCGTAACCACCGTGCTGACCATTCAGGCACCGGCGCAGCGCTCCGAAGTGCCCCAAAATCGTCGTCCTGGTATGCCCCTTACCGCTACCGGCATGGCCTTCGGTATGTGCCTGGTTGCCGGCGGCAAGCGCAAGCGCTTCGCCCAAGTGCTGCAGGCGTTAGTCGTCTGTGCAGTGCTCGCTAGCGGAATGGTCTTGACCGGCTGCGCCGGAGGGTTGGGAGTTGCTTCCACCCAGACCAACAGCCAGAAGTACACGATCACAATCAACGGCACAAGCGGTTCAACGCAGTCTTCGACGACCGTTAGCCTGACTGTCCAGTAACAGGATGACCGAAGGGGAAAAGGGGAACTCAATGCACGACGAAAAACAGACAAAGGGCAAAGTGAGCGAAGGAGTTCTGCTCGTAGAAGACTCCCCAATCTACGAGCGCATCATCACCGGGCACCTGCGGAATTGGGGGTTCGATGTCACGGTGGCCCACGATGGTGAAGAGGCGTTGACCATGCTGCAAGAACCGAACAGCCCTCGGCTCGTGCTGATGGACTGGGTCATGCCCAAGATGGACGGCGTCGAACTCTGCCGCCGCTTGCGCAAATTGCCCTCGGCTTTTCCTTATACGTACACGCTGCTGCTCACAGGCAAAGACAGCCGGGCTGATCTGCTGAAAGCGATGGAGGCTGGCGTGGACGACTATCTGGCAAAACCTTTCGACGACTTGGAACTTAAAGCTCGGCTGCTGGCCGGCAAACGCGTGATCGATCTACAAAATCAATTGTTGGCCGCACGCGAGAGCTTACGGTACGCCGCTTCCTACGATCATCTTACTGGCTTGATGAACCGCAAGGAGATTATGGAAGTTCTCGAACGGGAATTGGCCCGCGCCAAACGCCACCGATCCCCGGTCACGATTGCCATGATTGATATCGATCACTTCAAGAAGGTAAACGACGATTTGGGCCATCTTTTTGGCGACGCAGCACTCAAAGAAGTTGCGCGAAGATTTCAATCTCAACTTCGAGTCTACGATTCCATCGGCCGCTTTGGCGGCGAAGAATTGCTGCTCATCTTCCCCGGCTGTGATCTGACATCGGCGCTGATTCGAATGGACCAGATCCGTGGGTTCGTGTGCTCCAAACCCGTGAGCGCCATGGGGCAAAACCGCGTGATCTCTGTCAGCATCGGCGTCGCGGTGGCGGACGGCGAGTCCGTCATCGACAGCACTGAGCTACTACATCGGGCCGACATGGGCCTCTATGAAGCAAAGCGGAGTGGCCGAAACAGAGTTGAGCATGTGGAGCGCGTTACAGAATCCGACGATTTGGTCGCAGTAGGAGTGGGCCGGTGAACACAGTTCTGATTATTGACGACAGCAAATTCTTGCGGGTAGCCAACGAACGCCTGTTGACCAGGGAAGGCTACCACGTAATCGGCGCCCACGATGGTGAAGAAGCTCTGCACCTAGCTTGCGGAAGACTTCCCAACCTCATCATTTTGGACATGTTGTTACCCAAACTTGCCGGCGAAGATGTGCTTCGGCAATTGAAAAGCAATGTCTCCACAAGTCACATTCCGGTGATCGTTCTCAGCGGCATGTCGCAACGCAACGAAGAAAAACTCAAGAGCGAAGGCGCGGCCGCCTTTCTGGAAAAAGGACCGCTACTAAAAAATCCGCAGCTGCTACTGGATGCGGTCAAGAAGTGCTTGAGCAATACGGCGGTGGGCGGCAGAGCGTAAAGGCGTGACAGGCGAATCATGAAATCTGGTGATCACAATCTACTTCTCGATACCCGGCACGGCAACGGCACGTCCTGGTTCAAGAACGTCGAGCACCGGGAATGGCGGCTTTGGTCGTCGGCCGTATTCGTCACGCTGATCTTGACGATGGGGCTGGTTTCCTTCCTGCTTCCCCACGCGCACGTCAGCGACAAATCGACGGAAGGAATGGAGATTGTAGGCGTCGTACGCGGTTTGATCTGCCTCGTGCTGTTGTTCGACATCTACGTTATCTACCAGCATTTGCAGATTTACCGCATTCGCCGCCGGCTTATCGAGCGCGAGGAGTTGTTCCGACTTATCAGTGAAAATGCTGCCGACATGATTGCGCTGGTGGATACTGACGGAAAGCGTCTCTACAATAGCCCCTCATACTCGACAATCCTTGGCTATAGCGCGGAGGAGTTGCAAGCCACGCCTGCGCTGGAACAAGTTCACCCTGATGACATCGAGCGCGTGCGAGAAGCAGCGAAAGAGACGCAGCTCGCGGGCGTTGGCCGCAGAATCGAATATCGAATGCGCCATAAAAATGGGACTTGGCGTCTGCTCGAGTCGACCGCCAGCACCGTGACTGACGCTTCGGGAAAAGTTGAAAAGCTCGTCATCGTCAATCGCGACATTACGGATCGAAAGCGCCTCGAAGAACAATACCGGCAGGCGCAGAAGATGGAAGCGGTGGGAAGGCTCTCGGGCGGCATCGCGCATGACTTCAATAACCTGCTTGGCGTCATGATTGGATTTGCGGAGATTCTGGAGGCGAATGTCGGCGATTCCCCGTTACTCGCGGATAGCGTTGCAGAAATTCTGAAAGCGGGCCAGCGCGCCGGATCTTTGACTCGCCAGCTCCTGGCGTTTAGCCGGCAACAGGTGCTCGAACCTAAAGTTCTAGAGCTAAACCACACCATCTCGGAAATCGAAAAAATGTTACGAAGAATCATCGGCGAGGATGTCGAACTTGAGACTGTCCTCGAACCCACTCTCGGAAGGATCAAGGCAGACGAAGGTCAGATAGAACAAGTCCTCTTAAATCTGGCCGTCAACGCCCGGGACGCAATGCCTTCGGGCGGGAAGCTGACAATTAAGACCGCGAACGCCCATCTCGACGAGGAGTTCTCACGTCGCCACTCTTATCCCATCAAGCTCGGCGATTACGTTGCGTTTACCGTGACCGATACCGGCTCCGGCATGGACGCCGAAGTATTGGCGCACATGTTCGAGCCGTTTTTCACAACGAAGGACAAAGGTAAAGGAACGGGCCTAGGGTTAGCTACTGTCTATGGCATCGTCAAGCAGAGCGGTGGATACATTGACGTCACCAGCGAAGTTGGCCGCGGCACCAGCTTCAGTATCTATTTGCCTCGTGTAGACGAGGAGCTTATCTCGAAGAAAATTCAAACCAAATCGTCATCCATCATTGATGCAAAGCAGACCGTACTCGTGGTTGAAGACGAAGAATCGTTATTGAAATCCACCTGCGCCTTATTGCGTGCGGTGGGCTATGACGTTTTGGAAGCCGGCAGCGGAGAGGAAGCGTTGCGTATCAGTCGTGAGCCCGGCCGGGAGATTCGTCTGGTGCTGACGGACGTGGTCATGCCTGGAATGGGCGGGGTCGAACTTGTCGAATCCCTTATCGCCGAAAGGCCCGCCCTTAAAGTTGTTTATATGTCGGGTTATACGGGACAGTCGGTTGGGCGTAATGCCGTCTTTGCGCCCGAGACTCTATTTCTCATGAAACCTTTTACGCGTGAGGAGCTGGTGCGAAAGCTTCAGGATGCTTTGCAGGAACGAGCCATGAGCGTTACGGCTTAACGACCTCTGTCACCAAATTCGAAAGGGGGAATTATGAAGCGAGTCTTAATGGTTGATGATGATGAAGCAATGCGGAAGTTAGTCCGGATGCGTTTGGCCGACAGCTATGAAGTGGTCGACACGGGTGATCCAGCGCAGGCGATGGCTCTGGCGCTGGAAAATCAACCGGATGCTATCTTGCTCGACGTCATGATGCCGCGACTCTCTGGTTTTGAATTGTGTCAGAGCTTTCAGTCGCTTAGCTACACTTCGAATATCCCAATTTTTGTGGTGAGCGGTGGTGGAGAGTCTCGTGCCAAGTACGAGGAGTACTGCCAGCGCCTGGGAGTAAAAGCGTACATTGACAAGCCGATTAATTTCGGAGAACTCAAATCAACCTTAGCCGCCGAGCTTGAAAAGGGGCGCCCGGAGCGGCGGAACGAAGTGCGCATTCGGATGCGTCTAGGTCTCAAGTTGAGGGGCACTGCCGCCGATGGCGGGATTGTCGAGCATCTGGCCACAACGGAGGATGTCAGCGCGCAGGGTTTCCTGGGCAGTTGCGAGCGGCCGCTGGTGAAAGGCTCGGAGTTCAAAGTTTACTTACTCCGGGATACTGCTCAATACGTGGGACGCGCCCGCGTCGTACGCAAGGAATCGGGAAACGGGCCATGGCAGCGCTATGGTTTTCAGTTCGACGAAACAACCCCGGAGTGGGTCATGCAACAGAACCGATGTTAACGCCCGGCGTGCATGGGCAACCGTGCGGGAAAAAGAAATTTTAGGCATGTTGGTTACGGGCCGATCCAATAAGGAAATCAGTGCTTCGTTGGGCATCGAATAGCGGGCGGTGAGAGCTCACCTGTCCAAGCTCATGCGTAAGGTGGGCGTGGATAACCGTGTGGCGCTTTCGGTGCATGCCGTGACGCACTCACTGGTTTCTCAGGCGTAGCCAGCATCGGCCCGGCGACGGCCGGGCCGAGAATTTTTACGGACGACATATGGCACTGGCATGCCCCGTGCTATCGGTCACGAAAGAATATGACAACTTTTTGCTGCTCCGTCTCGGTTTTGAGCCGAAATGGGGCGTGAGGCGAAGGTAGGGGGCTGAGTCTCTTGCCTCTCGCTCAGCGGAGCTTGCGACATGCTCTGGGGTAAGGCCTAAATCTGGGACTGGAAGAAGAGCTTCCTTACGGAGCATTTTCCCCTTAATGGCATCTACGGAAATGACCGCATGATTGAGGGTTGCTAACGAAGACACTCTTCGGGCCTGGCGATCGCCGCAGCCAAGTCTTGGAGAAACAATGCCGCTTGCGCGCCGTCCACGACGCGGTGGTCGCTGGAGAGGGTGAGAGTCATCATAGGGCGGACTTGCGCGTTTCCGCCAACTGCGATCACGCGCTCGGCGATAGCGCCGACGGCAAGAATGGCAGCTTGGGGCGGAGTAATGATCGCGATAAAAGCATCCACTTGATACATGCCCAGATTGCTGACGGTGAACGTGCCTCCCGAAATATCTACCGGGCGAAGCTTGCTGGCGCGGGCACGATCGGCTAGTTCCGCGCGGTGACTCGCGATTGCCGCAAGTTCTTTCTTGTCAGAATTTGGAATTACTGCTGCTACTACTCCACCCTCGACCGCGATTGCAAGCGAGACGTTGATATCAGCATTTTCGCGTACGCCATCGCCAATCCAACTGGCATTCATCCGAGGATGCTTACGCAGAGAGCGCGAAATCAGGGCAACCAGCAGATCGGTGTGAGTGAGCTTTGTGCCGTTCTTTTTTTCTACGTCAGCGCGTAAATGTTCGCGCGCTTTTATCAATGCGCTGGCATCAACTTCGCGAACGAGAAAGAAGTGCGGGACCGTTGTCCACGCTTGCACCGCGCGCTCAGCCATGAGGCGCGAGACGGCGTTACGTGGCGTTGATGGAGAGGGCGTCCGCGCGGGATGCGTAGCCCCGTCAATCAGAGCTTGTATGTCCGACGTCAGAATTTCGCCTTCCGCGCCGGTTCCTCGCACATTTGTCACATCAATGCCATGCTCTTTTGCGAGACGACGAGCTTTAGGAGAAATCCGGTCTGCATCGCGCGATCCAGCCGTAGGGAATGCGGTAGGTTGAACCGATGCGACAGGCTCTGCTTTCGAAGTTGGGATTACCGGGGTGTCCTTGGGAACGGCTTCTCCCGGTCCCACCAGCCATGCAATCGTCTTGCCGACGTTAACAACATCGCCTTCCTGGGCGTTAATTCCAGCAAGAGTGCCTTCACCCAGCGACTCCACTTCAAGCACAGCCTTGTCAGTCTCGACTTCAAAAAGAATTTCACTCTTGGCGACTTTGTCGCCTTCTTTTTTTCGCCAACTGATGAGCTTGCCGGTTTCCTGCCCCATTTCAAGCGCAGGCATCACAACGCTGATAGGCATGGCTAGCGGCTTCCTACGCGTTCTGTCTGTGCGCTTTCGGCGATCATCTCGCGTACATGCTGGCTGGGAGCAGATTCATTCTCGCGCGTTGTGGGCAGTGGCCCTTCGACCGTAAAGTAATGCGCGCCGGCAACCATCAGTTTATCCGCAGGAAAGCGCGTGATGACCTCGTGCCCGGTTTGGGTGACGACGATTTCTTCTTCGATCCGCGCAGCGCTCCAGCCGTCCATCGAAGGCCAGAACGTTTCAAGCGCAAACACCATCCCCGGCTTGATTTCAGTTTCGTGCTCGAAGGAAACTAGGCGACTGATGACCGGCTTCTCCCAGATGGCGAGGCCGATGCCATGCCCATATTGCAACGCGAATGCCGCTTCTTCATCCGGGAAACCGAAGTCAGTGGCTTTCGGCCAAACCGCGGCGATCTCCGCAGTCGTGCGACCCGGACGCACTAATTCAATGGCAGCATCGAGATAATCGCGGCAGCGCTTGTACGCGTCCACCATCGCGTGCGAACCGTAACCGATGGTGAAACAGCGGTAATAGCAAGTACGGTAGCCCATGTAAGAATGAAGAATGTCGTAGTAGACGGGATCGCCGGGACGCAGAACTCGATCAGAAAAGACATGGGGATGGGGGTTGCAGCGCTCTCCGGAAATGGCGTTCACCGCTTCCACATATTCCGAACCCAGATCATACAGAACTTTACTGACCAGCCCGACGGCCTCATTCTCGCGCATGCCCGGTTTCATGGCTCGATAGAGCTCATCGTAAGCGGCGTCCACCATCATCGCGGAGTGAGTCAGTAGCGAAATTTCATCCTGCGTTTTGATGAGCCGGGCCTCGGACATCAACTGCTGGCCATCCACAACTTTGATTCCCTCTTTTTGCAGCGCGAATAAAACCGGCAGTTCGATGATGTCGATGCCGACTGGTTCTTTATGCAAGCCACGCATCTCCAGTTCAACACGAATCTTTTTTGCAACGTCTTCGGCGCGTCCCATCTGAGGTGACATTGCCCCGCGCAGCATGGAAATTCCCGGACGGGAACGATCTCCCAGCCACGGGCAATTGAGTTGATGATGTTTAGCAGCTGACCCGAAATCCCAAAGAATGGGCTCGTCATTTTGTGGAAGTAGAGTGAAACGGTTGGCTTTATCTTGCGCCCAGGTGCCGATGTGCGTCGCAGTCAGGTAACGCACGTTGTTCATGTCGAAGCAGAGCAACGAACCCATTTCTGATTTTTCGAGCAGCGACTTCGCTCGTGCCAAACGTTCGCGCCGCAGGCGATCGAAATCGATTCGTTGCTCCCAATCTACGGCCATCGTGCCATGCGTTTTTATCGCCATATGCGCCTCGTATTCCTCAAATCTCCAGCCTCGACCTATGGTATTTATCTCAGCCTAACTGCAAAGACGACGTGCCGCTTCATACACTGTCTTTTCCGTCGGCACCGTCGCATCTTCGAGCGGCGGCGAGAATGGGATCGGCACATGCATTGCCCCCATTCGCATAACCGGCTTGTCCAGATCGTAAAAAGCTCCCTGCGCTATCACCGAGGCGATTTCGGACGTCACCCCATAGCGGCCGTAGCCTTCGTCCATGACGATGGCCCGCGAGGTTTTCGCAACGGAATCAATCAGTGTCTTTTCGTCGAGCGGGCAGGTCGTGCGAGGATCAATTACTTCCGCGCTGATGCCCTCCCCTTGCAGCAATTCGGCTGCCCCGAGGGCGACTTGCACCATGCTGCTGGTCGCAATCAGCGTAATGTCGGTGCCGGCGCGTTTGATATCCGCCACGCCGAAAGGAATCGTATATTCTCCTTCCGGCACAGGCCCTTTGAGCTTGTGGTGCATCATCTTGTCTTCGAAAAACACGACCGGATTGTCGTCACGGATGGCCGTCTTTAGCAAGCCCTTGGCATCGTACGGGGTAGATGGAAGCACAACTTTCAATCCCGGTATATGGCTGAACCACGCATGCAGCGATTGAGAATGCTGTGCGGCGGAACGTCGGGTTGCGCCGAGTGTTGTCCGCATGACCATCGGCACTTTCCACTTGCCTCCGGACATGTAATGAACTTTCGCCGCCTGATTCACCATTTGGTCCATTACCAGCGTCAAGAAGTCGCCGAACATAATGTCGGCGATGGGACGCATTCCCGTCATCGCTGCGCCGACACAAACACCGGTAAATCCAGCTTCGGAGATCGGAGTGTCTATGACACGATTTGTGCCGAATTCTTCGACCAGCCCGGAAAGTACCTTGAAAGGGGTTCCGGCCTCGGCCACATCCTCCCCGAAAATGCAGACCGTCGAGTCACGCCGCATTTCCTCCGCGATCGCCTCGCGCACGGCCTGGGCAAACGTTAGCTCCCTTATCGCTTCAGGCATATACATCTTGATCCACTTCTTCGACGCCGGGATAAGGCGCCGCAATGGCAAAATCGACCGCTGCTTTCATTTCGGCAGCGATCTCCTCCTCAATACGCTTCAATCCGACCCCATCAATGATCTTTTCCGCAGTCAGATAATCCACGAATATCTTGATCGGGTCGCGGTCGGTTTTCCAATGTTGCTCTTCGGTCCTGGCTCGATAATAGTCGCGGTTGATATCGCCCACGTGATGGCCGGTATAGCGATACGTGTCGCACAGAAGAAACGCGGGCCCGTCACCGTTACGTGCGCGATTGATTAACTCAGACGCTATTGCATAAACAGCACGCACATCCTGCCCGTCAACTTTTTCCGCACGCAACCCAAATGCGGTGGCACGCTGCAGAATGTCACCGGCTGTTGTCTCAGTAAAGTGTGTATATTCGGTGTATAGGTTGTTTTCGCAAACATATACGACGGGCAGTTTCCAAAGCTGCGCAAGGTTGAATTCTTCGTACACGACCCCTTGTCCGAGAGCACCCTCGCCGAAGAAACAGGCGGACACCCGGCTGTTGCCCAGTTGCTTGGATGAGAATGCCGCCCCGGTTGCGATGCCCACGCTTCCCGCAACGATCGCATTGGCTCCGAGATTGCCTGTCGCCGGGTCCGCGATATGCATGGACCCACCCTTGCCCTTGCAGTAGCCCGCACGTTTGCCTAAAAGCTCGGCAAACATGCGGTCCGGCGTCGCACCTTTGGCGAGGCAGTGTCCATGGCCGCGATGTGTACTGGTGATGTAATCGTCTGCACGCAGGGCCTCGCAAACTCCCACGGCGACGGCTTCTTCCCCGGTATACAAATGCGCCAACCCTGGCATCAGCGCGCGCGTATAGAGTTCATTTACATGCTCTTCAAAAAGCCGGATGCGAATCATCTGCCGATACATCCGCAAGAGCTTTTCATTGCTGATGGCCGCGCCAGAACTCAAACTTGCAGAGGTGGTCATTTTTCCAGACCCGCCATCCTCGCCAGTACGTCAAACACGACGGCAAAATCTTGCTTCGCCCAGCCCATGCCCCGCGCAGCCGTTAAGAATTCGTTCGTGACTGCAGTTGTGGGCAACGGCACATCCAACTGTCTGCCCAATTCCATCGCCAGCAGCATGTCTTTCTGCATCATGTTGCAATCGAACCATGCTTCTTCCGGCTGTTGGAGCACAAAAGGTCCACGGTACTGGATCATGGGCGACGCCACCGCGCTGTGTGTAAGAACATCGACGGCGGTTTCGCGCTTAATTCCACTTTTTTCCGCCAGTAGGACGCCTTCGGAAAAGGCGAGCATCTGGACCGCCAGGCTTAGATTCACGGCTATCTTCATGGAGAGCGCCAGTCCGTTATCGCCAACGTGCGTGACTTTCGGACCGATATCGAGCAAGAGGGGCTTCACTTTCTCGAAGCTCTCGCGCTTACCGCCAACCATCACGGATAGTTTTCCCTCCTGCAAAGTGATGACGCTCCCCGAAACGGGTGCATCCATCATGTCCGCGCCTTTCTCGCGAACTTTTGCGGCGATCGAGCGGCTAAAGCTTGGGCTGACTGTGCTGATATCGACGAAAATCTTGCCTGGTCCCATTGCAGCCAGTAAACCATCGGGGCCTTCGGCGACCGCTCCCAGTGCAGCGGAGTTCGTCACCATAGCGAACGTGACGTCCGCTGCCTCGGCGACCCCGCGTGGTGAGTCAGCCCACTTCATACCCTTGTCAATCAGCCAATTGGCCTTCGATTTGGTTCGGTTGTAACCCGTAAGGACATGCCCCTTGTCAAGCAAGCGACTCACCATCTGGCTGCCCATGACTCCCAAACCGATAAAACCTAGCTTTGCCATTGGTCCTCTATCTTTGAATCGCGTTGGGGCGAATACGTTTGCTTCATTGCATGCGCCGCATTTCCATTTTTGACGCGACTTGAGAGTCCAGACGCACCTGCTCAAGGTGTGCTCGCATCGCATCGCGCGCTTTCGCCGAATCGCGCTTCTCAATCGCATCAAGAATCTTCTTGTGATGATGTTGTCCCCGCTGCGGGCCACCCTCCACGTTAAAAATCCGCATACGCTGCTCCCGCAGCACGCCCACGATCGAATCAATTAATGACAAAATAATCGGGTTGGCCGCGGCCTCTGCCAGCAGGAGATGGAAATCGAGATCCGCTTCGATGAAAGCGTCCGGGTCTTCCTGCTTCGTGTCCATAACGGCGTAAGCTTCGCGTAGCGTCGCGATTTGCGCGTCTTCAATGCGGGTCGCTGCCAACGCTGCGATTTCGGGCTCCAGAATGGCACGCACTTCGGCGAGTTGCAGTGACCCCTCGGGCTGGCCGATTTTGATCATCCGGTCCAGCGATTGACGAATCGATTGCGCCGTGCCGTCGGTAATAAATGTGCCCCGTCCGGTAAACGCCTCGACAAGCCCTTTTTCGCGCAGTGCCTTCACAGCTTCCCGCACTGCCGTACGACTCACTCCGAATTGCTGCGCCAGTTCCCGCTCGGCAGGCAACTGGTCGCCGGGTTTAAGCGTGCCCTTCATGATCGAATCTTCGATCTGCTGCACAATCTGCTCGTAGAGACGCGAGGTCTGAATAACGGTGTAGCCGGAAAAAGCAGTCGGTTTCGCCATGGCGCGGCTACTATACCATGCGGAGTTTGTGGCTTTCCGGCGGTGTGTTTTGCTATCCATATTTCAGGCTGCGCTAGTGAATGCTGACCGTCTTGATGTTGCAAAATTCGCGAATACCAAATGGGCCCAGTTCTCGCCCATGGCCCGATTGCTTCACTCCTCCGAATGGAATCCGCGGATCGGACGCCACCATGCGGTTCACAAAAACCATCCCAGCTTCTAACTCGTTGATAAAGCGCTCGCGTTCCGCCTCATCATTTGTCCATACACTTGCGCCGAGGCCAAAGCGCGTATCGTTGGCGAGGCGTATCGCCTCATCGGCGTCCTTCACGCGAAACAAACAAGCTACAGGCCCGAATAATTCTTCGTGATACGCGGGCGCCTCTTTGGGTATATCTGTCAGCACGGTTGGCGGATAGAAATTTCCTGCCCCTTGTAGAGGCTTCCCGCCCGTCAAAACCTTCGCGCCTGCTTCAACGGAAGCCTGTACGTCCCGCTGCAAGTCCTTCACTGCACCCGCTGTGGCCAGGGGGCCAACGTCCGTTGCGGCATCAAACGGATCGCCCACGCGCAGCGACTTCATTTTGTCGACAAATTTTTTCTCAAATTCGTCGGTAATCGATTGCGCGATTATGAAGCGCTTCGCCGCGATGCAGGATTGGCCATTGTTGGAAACTCGGGCCTTTACGCCCGTGGCGACAGCCTCATCGAGATTGGCACTCGGCATGACGATGAAGGGATCGCTGCCGCCCAGTTCAAGCACCATTTTCTTGATATTTCTTGCCGCTGAGGTCCCGACATGAATTCCCGCGCCTTCGCTGCCTGTCAAGGTCGCGGCCACAATGCGACGATCCTTCAACAGCCCATCAACCTTCTCCGGCCCAATCAGCAGCGCCTGGAAAACACCAGCTTCAAAACCCGCACGGGAAAACACATCTTCTAACTTCAGGGCGCATTGCGGCACATTGGAGGCGTGCTTTAAAAGGCCGACGTTGCCAGCCATCAGCGCGGGCGCAATAAATCGCACGGCTTGCCAGAAGGGATAGTTCCAAGGCATGACAGCCAAAATGGCACCGATCGGTTGATAACGCACGTAGCTCTTCCGCGCGGTCGTTTCGACGATTTCGTCGGCAAGAAAACGCTCGGCATTTTCAGCATAGTAACGGCATGCCCACGCGCACTTGGCTGCTTCATCTACTGCCGATTGATACGTCTTCCCCATCTCGGTCGTCATCAGCTTGGCGAGAGATTCTTTCTCGTTTTCGAGAATCTGGGCGGCGTTAACCATACGCGTCGCGCGCGCGGAAAACGCCGTTTTTCGGTGCCTTCCGTAGGCGGCAAACGCACGCCCCAATTTATCTTCGATCTCTTGATCAGATAATGGAGTGAAGGTCTGGAGAAGCTCTCCCGTCGCCGGATTGATACTCGCAATCGCCATAGTTCGCCGCAACCCCGTTGACGATAACAAACACTAATTAGGTCGTGTGGTCATACACCTATACCAATACGAAGAAGCGCTGTCAAGCTAAGTCATTGCTTGGTTACAGGTAAATAATTTTCTTGACATCTGATTATTAATGGAGGTATAGCTGTCAGACCATATAATCCTTGCCGGCAATTGTGGATCTGCTTTAAGACCGCTTCTCCCGGCAGGTGACTTCATCGGACTAGGCGAGAGCTTCAGCTGTCGTCTGCTGCGGTGAACATTTCGGGACCGGGCCCGGGAGCTCGGTCCCGAAAATGTGAGTGTGCAACAACTCCTGGACCAAGATCCCCTATGGAGCTGTTCCGGTGACACGAGTTCGCATTGGGTTGCTTTGCATAGTGTTGCTCGCGCTAGGCGAGAGCCATGCCTTAGGCCAGGAGCGGACGCTCGACGAAATCAAAGTCGAAGCGATCCATCGAGCCGAAAACGGCATGTACCCTCTAATCGGCCTGGATCCTGCCGATGTCAAAGAGGCCCTCCAAAACATCCATAGTAAGGACAAAGATGAGTGGGCAATCGCGTTCATGGCTGTAGCCGACCGCTACATGACCGAGGGCAAAGCACTTCAGGGCAGTGATCCCACTAAGGCAAACGCCGATTTTATCCGTGCGTGGCGGCTTTACTCGTTTGGCCGCTGGCCGATTCCAGCCTCGCCTAAGAAGCAAGAGTCGTATCAGAAAGCGATCGCAGCTTTTTTGGCCCACGCCAATTTCTGGAATCCGCCACTCGAAGTTGTCCATATCCCATTCGAAGGCAAAGAGATTGTTGGCTATGTACGTATGCCCAAGGACGCCAAAGGGCCGGTGCCCATGGTCATCGCCGTGAATGGTCTTGACAGCCGCAAAGAAGATTTGACAGAGACGTGGTCCGCAATTCTTCCGTATGGCGTTGGTTTTATCGCCGTCGACGGCCCCGGCACTGGACAGGCTCCGATCAAGGCGAGTGAAAATGCGGAACGCATGTTCTCTCGTGTCATCGACTATCTGCAATCGCGATCCGATGTCGACAAGAATCGCATCGTTTTTCACGGCGTCAGTTGGGGCGCATATTGGGCCACTAAAATGGCAGTCGTAGAGCGTGCTCGCCTGCGCGGCACGAGCGCGCAATCGCCGCCGATTGACGAATTTTTCCAAAATGATTTCTTGTGGCATTCATTACTGGGCAACCGCGAATACTTATTCGATCAGGTTCCCGCCCTGATGTCGATTTGCGAGGGGGTGAATAACGTGGATGATTTGGCGAAGTTCTTGCCCAAGATGTCTTTGGTACAACAAAACATTCTGGGTAAGCCCATGGCCCCTATGCTTGTCATTGCCGGAGTGAAAGATACGCAAGTTCCCATCTCGGATATCTTCCTATTGCTCAGCAAAGGCGATACGCCAAAAGACGCCTGGATCAACCCACTAGGAGGTCATCTGGGGCGCCAGGTCAAAGTCTGGCCTGATCCGATCATCTTCAAACAAGTCATTGTTCCATGGATTCTCAAAACACTTGATGTCACTCCACTCGTGGCAAGTCAGAACTAACGGCGGAAAGTACTTATGACGGCCGTCTCCATGTCGCCGCTTCAAAGCGTGGCTGCTTCCCCGAGCCCGAAGAAGAGTTTCTCCGCCAGCCTATGGGTGCAGGTTTTATTTGCCATTGTCATCGCGATTGTTTTAGGCGTCATCAGCCCAGCACGAGCCATCGCCATGAAGCCTCTCGGCGACGCCTTTATTCGGCTCATTACCATGATCATCACACTGGTCATCTTCTGCACGGTCGTCTCGGGCATTGCGGGGATGCAGGACATGAAGAAGGTAGGTCGCGTCGGCGGAAAGGCTTTGCTTTATTTCGAGATCGTTTCGACTATTGCCCTGGGCTTGGGAGTTTTGGCAGGAAACCTGATCCGGCCCGGCAATGGTTTCAACGTCAATGCGGCCTCGCTTGACGCGAAAGCTGTGGCGGAATATTCGGGGCAGGCGAAGTCACAAAGCGTGACCGAATTTCTCATGCATCTCATCCCCACAACCGTTGTGGACGCCTTCGCCAAGGGCGACATCCTCCAAGTTGTTCTGGTTGCTATTTTGTTCGGCTTTGCCCTTTCGCTGGGTGGGGCGGCCTGCCAGCCCGTCATCGTCTTGGTGGACGCTTTGATGAAGGCCTTGTTTGCGGTCGTCAACATTCTTATGAAGTTCGCTCCTGTGGGCGCATTCGGGGCCATGGCCTTCACCATCGGGAAATATGGTTTCTCATCGCTGGGTCCTCTCGTCAAATTGATCGCGACCTTCTACGGTACCTGTGTGATGTTCATTCTGATTGTTCTTGGAGCAATTTCTGCCGCTGCGGGTTTCAGCATCATTAAGTTCCTCGGCTACATCAAGGAAGAGATTTTGCTCGTGCTGGCCACGAGTTCGTCAGAGACGGCGCTCCCAACTCTGATGGAGAAGTTGGAAAAATTGGGCTGTTCCAAATCGCTTGTGGGGTTGGTCGTTCCCACTGGCTACACCTTCAATACCGATGGGAGCAGTCTTTACATGACGCTGGCCGCGCTCTTTGTGGCCCAAGCCACGAATACGCCTCTCTCCCTCCTGGATCAGCTCACCATTTTTTCCGTCGCCGTACTGACTTCGAAAGGCGCCAGCGGCGTGCAAGGTGCGGCATTTATCGCGCTCGTAGGCACGCTCTCTGTAATCCCGGCCATTCCAGTCGCTGGCATGGCGCTAATTCTCGGAATTGACCGTTTTATGAGCATGTTTCGCGCGCTCACCAATATGATCGGCAATGGCGTGGCGACGCTCGTCGTCGCCCGATGGGAACATGAGTTGGATAGTACGACTTTGCGCGTGGCCTTAAGAGGGTGATCGATGCGCAACCAGCGACGCGCGCAATTAGGTACAAGACTTTCGACACTATCAATGGAGTATGGACAATCTACGAATCACACTTTTGCGGAGGTTTTCATGAGGGCGTTGATGAAATCAGTTCGTCTTCTGAATTTCGCGCTACTGGCGTTGTGTTTTTCTCTCCCAGCTTTCTCCCAAATAAACGCCGGACGCATCCTGGGCACCGTTAACGACCAGACTGGCGCGGTGGTGGCAGGCGTCACCGTCGTCATCACCGACGTGCAGAGAGGTACGACGCGCACCCTGGTAACAGACGCGTCCGGGGATTACGCAGCCCCTGAACTACAACCGGGCCAATACAAAATTCACACGGAAGCCAAAGGCTTCAAGACGGTGGAGCGCGTCAACGTCGTCGTAGAAGTGGCGCAGGACGTCCGGGTAGACATCGTGCTGCCCCCGGGCCAGGCGACCGAAACCGTGACGGTTTCGGAAGAGGTGCCTCTGCTCAACAGCACATCCTCCACCCTCGGAGGAACGCTCAGCAACAAGGAGATTAACGACCTTCCTCTTAACGGCCGCAACTACGAAAATCTTCTGCAGCTTCGCCCGGGCGTCATGCGCTATCCCGGCGGAGGCTTCTCAACCACCAGCACCAACGGACTGCGAGCGGAAGACAACGCGTATATCGTCGAAGGCTTATTTAACAGCGAGCCGTTCTCCGGTCAGGGCATCATCAACGGCGCGGGCATCGCCGGTGACTCGGCCACCATTCTGCCAATTGATGCAATCCAGGAATTTAACGTTCAGGAAAACCCGCCCGCCCAATATGGTTGGAAGCCCGGCGCCATCGTCAATGTGGGATTGAAATCCGGGACGAACCATCTGCACGGCAGCGCCTTCGCTTTCGGCCGCGATGGTGCCATGGACGCACGGAACTATTTCAACTGTGCCACTAACCCCTGCGCCTACGGGCAATCGCCCGCACCTAAGAATCCCCGCACTCTCGAGCAATTTGGCGGCAGCGCCGGAGGAGCGATCATCAAAGACAAGCTTTTCTTCTTTGGCGCATACGAAGGCCAGCGTTACGACGTCGGTAACTCCTTTGGCGGCGTGAGCAGCCCGACCATGGTGCATCTGCCCACGCCGGCGACGCCGACTTGCATTACAGTTCAAGGTGATTGCAGCGGTAGTATTCCAGATGCCGTCGCCGATCTGATCGCCAATGGCATCCCCATCAGCAAAGCCAGCCAGACGATTTCCGGCTGCACGGTCTCGCCTTCCGGATCGGTTACCTGCAACGGAACCGGGTTTCCGCTTAACAACAACCCCACCATCAATATTGTGAACGGATTTCCCAACCAGGTAGGTGTGGACAATTTTATCGCCAAGCTGGACAACAACATCAACGACCACAATACGATCAATGGCTTCTATTTCTTCGGCAACAACTCAGGCACGGTCGAAGACTTTCCGGAATATCAATCCAAGTGGCGTTCGGACATACACACACGGGCGCAGGTGCTGGGAACCAGCTGGGTGTGGACACCTAATTCACGTTGGGTGAACGAAGCACGCTTTGGCTATAACCGTCTGTACCAACCGACACTACCGGGAGATTTGAACACGCCGGCGTCCGACTACGGTTTGAACACCGGCGTGAGCGGCCCCGATACAGGCGGCTTGCCTCGCATCGGCTTTGCCGGAGCGTTCATTCCCGGCTTGGGCGGCTTCAAATGGCCGAAGTTCCAGGGACCCGACACCATTATCCAGTTTATTGATCACATTTCTTATACGGCCGGCAAACATTCGTTGAAGTTTGGGGGCGAACTGCATCGCAGCGAATTCAGCGGCGGCGCCTTCGGCAACGCTCGCGGCAGTATTACCTTTCTGGGAGGCGTTGCCATCCCAACCGGTGCCGGCTCCACGGCGCTCGAAGATTTTTTTGCCGGTGATCCCTTCAAGGCTTCGGTACAGGTCGGTGACCCCACGCGCTACATCCACAATTGGGCTTATGCCGGTTTCGTACAGGATGACTGGCGCGTCAGCAAGAGTCTTACGCTCAACCTGGGTCTACGTTACGAGTACAACAGCGTTATAAAAGAAGCCCACAATTTGCTGGGGAACTTCGACCCAAACTCGGCGACTGGTCTGATTCAGGTGGGAATTAACGGCGTGAGCGGTCCATACAATCCGGATCATAAAGACTTTGCACCGCGCTTCGGATTTGCATGGGACGTCACCGGCAAAGGAAACACCGTGCTCCGGGGCGCCTTTGGTCTGATCTACGAAACCGTCAACTGGGAATCCTTCCTCGCCTTCAACAATAGCTTCGGCCTCACCAACGTGCCCACGGGCGCGATTATTGATGCCGCGGGAGACACCGCAGGCGGCACAATCACAGCGGGAAATATAGCGCTCCCCCCGGGATCGCTGCCGCAATGGGATAGCGCCACGCCGCTATTCGGCAACCTCAGCAGTAGTACGATTACCTGCGATCCCGTTAACGCCAGTCCCTGCCCCATAATGAGCGTAGTTCGCAACTTAACCACTCCTTACGTGTGGAATTGGAACCTCAACATCCAACATGCCTTTACTCCCAATGTAACTTTGGAAGTAGGTTATGTAGGCAACCATGGATCGAATCTCGTTGGCATTCGCGATGCGAACCAGGAAGCTCCCGGCACCGATGACCAAACCACCCGACCTTACAACGCCCGCTTTCCTTACCTGAGCAACATCTTCCAGATGGGGAACTTCTACAGGTCGAACTATAACGGCCTGCAAGTGACGTTGAATTCTCGCAATTATCATGGCCTCAGTTCTGTACTCGGCTACACTTATGCCCACGCGCTCGACGACGTGGGAGCCAACTGGGATTTCGGCGCCGGCTATGGACTACCCCAGAATTCGAACAACCTCGCCGCGGAATATGCCAACAGCGACTTCGACATCCGCCATCGCCTCACACTTTCTCTGACCTACGCCATTCCCGGCAAGCAAGGACATGCGCAAATTCTCGAAGGCTGGGAATTGAACACCATCACGACAATCGAAAGTTCTCAACCCTGGGGGCCCATCGACTTAACCACTGACCTCACAGGTCTAGGTGGGTTGCCGGTTAGCCCGCCGCAGGGGACACCGCAGCGATGGGATTTCTTCGGCAATCCCTCAGACTTCAAATCAGGGCCGCAACCGATTCCCTATTTCCCAGGCACCAGCAACGCCGCCTGCGTAGCCAAGGCTAATACGCCTGCGCTTCTAGCCGCATTGGGCACCTGGGGTTGCTATGCCAAAGGTAGCTCGATCATGATCCCACCGGGCGAGGGGCAGTTCGGCACCATGGGGCGGAATACGTTCCCCGACTCGGGCTTCCGCAATGTCGATTTCTCCATAGCGAAGAATTGGCACTTCGGTGAAACGCTACGCGCTCAGTTCCGCGCCGAGTTCTTCAACATTTTCAATCATCCGAATTTTGCCAATCCGTATGGCGGACAGAATGGTTACGGAAACAACGATCCCGGCGCGCCCGGCTCGTTCGGTTGCGGATGCGCAACGCCGGACGTTGCGGCGGCCAATCCGGTCATCGGTTCCGGCGGCAGCCGGGCTGTACAGTTAGGATTAAAGTTCCTTTTCTAGGGTGATTTCAAAGAGGAGCCGATTTTGACGGCAATCGTTTGCGGCAAGTAATATTCCAAGGACGATCGCTGCTATGAAAACTCAAACATCGGCATTTGACTCGGCTAACTCCCAGCTCGTTGCCTCCCCGCTCACCAATGCGGCCATTTTTCTTCTCGCCACCATTAATCCCGGCGAGCAAAGTCGCGTTTCGGTGCTTTCCTTGTGCGCGGATCTCTCGGGGCTTTTGCGCAGTGTAGGGTTTCGCGCCCTCGAAGACCCTCTTTCTTGCGTCATGGGTTTCGGATCCAACGCCTGGGATCGGCTTTTCGGTTCTCCACGACCGGCTGAACTCCATCCTTTCCGTGAAATTCGCTCTGGTCCACGCCACGCCGTGGGCACACCCGGCGATTTGCTTTTTCATATACGTGCCGGGCGCATGGATCTCTGTTTCGAGTTGGCGGCACAAATTGCATCTCGTCTCGATGGCGCTTGCACCACCGCCGACGAAGTTCATGGCTTTCGCTATTTCGACCAACGAGATCTCCTCGGCTTCGTGGATGGCACGGAAAATCCTTCCGGCACTGCAGCCACTGAGGCCGTATTCATTGGAGACGAAGACCCCTCTTTCGCGGGCGGCAGCTACGTCATAGTTCAGAAATATCTTCACGATCTCGAGGCATGGAATAAGATACCCGTCGAAACACAAGAGAAAATCATCGGCCGTACCAAGGTGTCTGATATCGAACTCGATGATTCGGTCAAGCCTTCATACGCGCACAATGCACTCAACATCATCGAGGAAAACGGAAGGGAAATTAAAATTCTCCGTGACAATATGCCATTCGGACGCCCCGGTTACGGGGAATTTGGCACATACTTCATAGGATATAGCCGTTCGCCCCGCACCATCGAGCAAATGCTGGAGAACATGTTCGTCGGCAAGCCTCCCGGCAATTACGATCGCATTCTCGACGTCAGCACGGCAGTCACCGGCAGCTTGTTTTTCATACCGACCGCCACATTCCTCGACGCTGTCTCGCCTGAGCCACCAGCTTCCCTCGCCCAGGCCGAAAACTCGGCACCAGTCGTCCCCGTTGCAGCTTCCGTTTCCGCCGCGCCATCGAAGGATGGTTCGCTCCGCATTGGTTCCTTGAAAGGAGATTCCCATGAATAACCTGCATCGCGAGCTCGCGCCAATTTCTGATGCCGCATGGTCTCAGATCGAAGAAGAAACGTCGCGTACGATCAAGCGCTATCTGGCTGGGCGCCGGGTTGTGGATGTGGATGGTCCCGCAGGCGCCGCTCTTTCGGCCGTGGGGACCGGCCATCTAAATTCCATCGCCGCTCCCGCCGATGGCATCATGGCCCGACAACGCGAAGCGAAGGCTATTGTCGAGCTACGCGTTCCTTTCGAACTTGCACGCCAAATGATCGACGATGTGGAACGTGGAGCGAACGATTCGGATTGGCAACCCGCTAAAGATGCGGCGCGGAAGCTTGCCTTTGCGGAAGACCGCGCGATCTTCGAGGGCTATTCCGCCGCCGGAATCGTCGGCGTACGTCAGGGCACAAGCAATCCGAGAAAAGCTCTTCCCGCCGACGTGCGCAAGTATCCCGAAGCCTTCGCTCAAGCGTTGAGCCAGCTACGGCTGGTAGGGGTGAACGGCCCCTATTCCATTCTGCTCGGCGCGGACGCGTATACGGAACTGGCTGAAACCAGCGACTATGGGTATCCCGTGCTTGAGCACGTCAAGCGCCTCGTCGAAGGCAAAATTGTCTGGGCGCCTGCCATCGATGGAGCCTTTGTGGTTACGACCCGCGGCGGGGATATGGAGCTTCACATCGGACAGGATGCTTCCATCGGCTACCTAAGCCACAGCGATACTCATGTTCGACTGTACTTGCAGGAAACGTTTACCTTCCTCTACCTGACATCCGAATCCACTGTCGCTCTCGCTTCGCCGTCAAAGAACCCCTAAGACGCTTTTGCTAGCAACGCGCCTACCATGTCTGACGGGATCTCGGTTTTCGGCAGAGCAGGAACAACGGAACTAGGACGATAGACTCAGTGTTAATTCGCGCCGCGCTTAGTAAATTGCTATGAAATCTGACGCTTAACGGGTTATTGTTCGCCCCCGGTTGCACCGGGCATGGAAATTACCGGCCGGGCGGAAGCGGGTAATACCCGGCCTTGGCGGTGACATCGACGCAGGGACGATACGCTGTCCTGCAACTCGGGCCGTGACCGGCGACGCGCACTTCCACTTCCCTATAGCCGCTCGACGGCGTAGCACGGCTGGCGTACCCCAGAGTGTACTGATTGCGCGCATCGCCCACTACGCGCAGGTAAATATCTTCCATCGAATTGCGCGTGTATTCATTGAAGACTTCTCCCCCAGTCGCATTGGCGTATTTCGGCAAAATGTCGCTATATCCGAACTTGGGCAGATGCAGCCGCTCGACTTTGTTGTAGAGCGGGATAGCGGACCCTTCGACGCCAATCCCAAAAACCATGATATTGGCGGACAAGAGGATTTTGAGAACGTCTTGATAGCTCGCGGTGCTACGGTACTCGCGGCCATCACTAATAATGAAAATGACTTTGCGGCGTTCCCGGTCACGTTTACTCAGGTCGTTGGCGGCCGCCAGAATCGCGTCATTTAGGACGTGCGATTCACGTTCCGGGGTGATGACTGTCGGCACCTGCGGATCCACCGGAATATTGTTCACGGTCGGACCCTGCGAGCCCAACGGCCCTCCAGTGATCGCAGGGCCATTATTGTGGCCGCGGACATCCGCCAAGTCGTTGAATACTTCATTGACTTGTTGCCCCGGCGGATGAAATCCGCTGGGCTTTCCGACGACAGTACTATACGTATAAATCTCCAACTCGTCGTAAGGGCTGAAAGCACCTTGCAACGCCCCGAAAGTCTTGTTCACCTTCTGCAGGGCCACGTCAGGGATGCCGGTATCAATAATGACCGCGGCGGAGAGCGAAAAAGGATCGCTGGTGAAGAAATTCATTTCTTGCTTTTTGCCGTCCTCATACACCGACACATCTTTGGGCAAAATGCCTTCCAGAAGGTGCCCAGCGTCATCCTTAACCATAAAGGGCACAATGACCTGATTCACGTTACGCCGCAGCCGGTAAAGTTGCTCGCTACCGGGCGCTTGCGGGGCTGGCGTCGATTCTCCCTCCGGCACGGTGGTAATCTTCATAGGCGGAGGAGCTTCGGACGGAGGAGCTTCGGACGGCGGATTTTCGGGCGGTACAGCGGCGGGCTGATCTCCCGGAGGAGCCTGATTCGGAGGAAGTTGCTCCTGCGGAGCGTTGGCGGGCGGCGGCGTATCTCCCACCGGCGTGGACGTCGGGGGGAAGCTGGGTCGTGTGGCGGACGGGGCGTCCGGGATACTTTGCGGCGCCGGGTGTGTCTGATCCTGATTTTGATTCTGGGCAATCCCCAGCGACGCTACAGCCAACACAAAGACAGCACTTAGGGTGATCCTCGTTTGTCGGGCCACAACTGTGAACACGGAACCACCTCTCTGCCTTGAGGGCAATATGCTTGTAGACGCACAAAAGCTGAAACTTTGTGCATCCAACCATGAAAGACTAGACTAACAAAAATCTGTGGGAGACTTCATGAAACCCATTTTTTCTTTCGCTTTGGGATTTCTTTTGCTAGCGGCGCCCGCTCTTGGGCAAAATATGCCGGTGTATTCGGGGCCGGGTAGCGAAACAGCGAACCCCCAACCACAGCAACAACGGGAAGATCAGAGTGTCGAGACGCTGAAGGTCAATGTCAACGTCGTGCAGATCTTTTTCAATGTGAAAGATAAGAAAGGCGCGCTGATTCCTAACCTGACCAAGGATGATTTTGAAATTTCTGAGGATAACCAGCCGCAGACCATCAAATATTTTGCCGCTGAGTCGGATTTGCCGCTCACGCTAGGCATTCTCATTGACGCAAGCGGCAGCCAAATGCGGGTTCTCGATATGGAGAAACAGGTCGGCGGAGATTTCCTGAACCAGATTCTCCGCCAGAAGGACCTCGCGTTTGTGATGAGCTTCGACGTAAATGCAGAACTGTTGCAGGATTTCACGAGTTCGGTCTCGTCGCTCAAACGTGCTATGAACGGGGTACGAATCAATACCGGCGGCGGGGGTGGGATGATTATCCCCGGGGGTGGCGGGCAACCGGTACCCACAGCAAGCGGGCCAAAGGGCACCGTCTTGTACGACGCTGTTTATCTGGCCGCGCACGATGAGCTCTCGCAGCAAGTGGGACGCAAGGCAATGGTCCTACTGACTGATGGCGAAGACGAGGGCAGCGATCTGCGCTTGAAAGATGCCATCGAAGCAGCGCAAAAGGCAGATACGATTGTGTATGTTCTTCTGTGCGCCGACCGCGGTTTTTACGGAATGATGGGATACTCCGGCGACAGCGAGATGAAAAAACTGACTTCCGAAACCGGCGGACGTGTGATTGAAGTCGGTAATAAGCCAGACAAGCTACGCGACGCCTTCAATCAGATATCCAGCGAATTGCGTAGCCAGTACAACATCGGATATACCCCTACGAATACTGCCAAAGATGGCTCATTCCGTAAGATTCAGATCCAGCTCAAGAACAATAAGGACTACAAGATTCAGGCACGGAATGGGTACTACGCGATGGCAAAGCAGGATTAGCTGCAAGGTTTTATAGCGTAAATTCCCGATTCAGCGCAAACGCGAGGGTCTGCTTGGTATGGCTATTGCTTGGGCACAAACTTTACTTCGATAAAAGCTTCTCTTTCGCGGTCGCCTTTGTATCCTGACGGAAAGTCCTTCATCTTCACAAAGACCAAGGCATCATTGCCCAGAGGACTGTTGCGGTCGAGCAACTCGGCATCAAGGACCTTGCCTTTGTCATTGAGCAACGCGTGGACCATAACCGGCTGTATGCCATTCTGTCCGGGGAGTTGATCGTCTTCCACCCACATGCGAACCGGCGCAGCCATTATGGTCCCGGGGCCGCGCGCCAGCGCTTCCTGCGAAGGTGTAAATTCGCTGGGAGTGGGCTGCGGATCGGCGATAGAGTCGAGATGGATTTGTAAGACCGTTTCGCCGCCCTGCACAACGTAAATGGAACGCGCGAGCGTGCGGCCGTGAAATTTTAAAGTCTCGTCGTAGTTGTAAATCGTATAAATACCGGGCGCTTCGGAATAGGTGCGGAGAAATCCCGATTTCGGGTCAATACAGAACTCGCGTTCCTCCCAATGACGGCCGGGTTCGTCGTTCGACGCCGCACCGGATCCACGGGATTGCAGAACGCAGATAACATCCACTCCCTCCCAACGCGCGCTGGCTACGCGGAGGTAGGATGCCCCGAACTGGCCGCTGACTGGCCAGAAGACGGCTTCGCGCACCATCTTGATGCGCAATGGAATGGGGCCTTTGGATTTTTCATCGTAGGGCGCGCCTTCGTAAAAAATTCGATGGATGGAGTAATCGGCGAGATGAGCTGACCAGTGCCAGGTCCGGCCGTTCATCCAGGTTTCATCCACTTCGCCCGATCCCATGTAATGGCTGGCGCCGCTCGATTCGAAGGAAACTTTCATGGCGAAAGGCGCGCCACCAGCGGTATGCATGCCGTTGTTTTGACGGACACCTTCAAGAAGGCTTAGTACGAGCGTGCGACGGGCCGGGTCGTTCAACGATTGGGCAGGGCCGGTCACGAGTTCGAGGGGATCGCTGGGCAATGGTGCGACAGTTTGCGATTTCTGGGCGACGCAAAACGTGGTGAGCAAGGTCGCGACCAGTAGTGGGCGGATGGCTGGCATGATGGCCTCCGAAGAACAGACGCAGATATGCTACTCCTCGCTGCCGCGGCGGACAAGAATGTCCGCCCCGCACAAACTAAGCCCGGTCTTTCAAACGAATCACGAATTTCAATCCCGACCAGATCTCGCTGACGGCACAGACTTTCACGTCCACCAGTCCGTTGGCTAATCCGATTTGACGAACTATGTTGTCATCAAGATCTGTCGCCACTTTCGAGTTCTTTTTTGGCCAACTAACCCACAACATTCCTGCGGGAGCGAGGTGGATTGCATGACGCGGAAATTCTTTTTCCAGTTCGGCTTGGGACCGGACAAAAACCATCGCGAAGTCGAGCTGACTGGGGGCGCTTTTGCAAGACGCAAGGGATGCTAGTAATTCCGCTTTTACTTCTCGGGGCAACCTATGGAAGGCAACGCGGAAATTTTCCTTGATCCCCAGCTTCTTCGCCAGAGGCGTTCCGGAATAGCCGGGCATCAGTGACTCGGCGCGTAGTAACCGTGACGGCTGCGGACGTGGTCGCCTTTGTGGCCAATCACGGAAATTTCAATCCCACGGTAGCGACCATCGGCAACAAAATCGGCCGGTTTGTAGGACACTGCATACTGGCTGCGCAGTTCATCCTGTATTTCGCCGAAGGCATTAGCAACGTCAGTCAGTTGAAAAGGGAAAAAAGCACGCCCGCCGGTGGCATCGGCAATCCGTTGGAGGACTTTGTCCCCGGCACTCTTTTCACCGCTGATATTGGTGCTGATGGTGTAAATGATGACCTCGGCGCGCTCGGCCATTTCGATGGCTTCTTCGCGGCTGACGTGGCTTTGATTGTCGTCACCATCGCTCAACAGGATGATCGCTTTCCGAACGGCCCCGGTGGCTGGATCCGCTTTCAGGAGTTTGTCGCGGCTGGCGAAATAGATGGCGTCATACAAGGCAGTGCCGCCACCGGGGCGTAGAGCGTGAACCCCATCGTCAAGCAGCCCTGAGTTGTCAGTAAAATCCTGCGTGACTTCCGGCGTGGAATCAAAACCCACGACAAACGCCTTGTCATAGCGGGGACGAATGGTCTGGTTAAGAAACTCGACAGCTGACTGTTGCTCAAATTTGAAACGGTCGCGGACAGAATTGCTCGCGTCCACAAGCAGGCCAATTTCTAGCGGCAGGTCGGTCTGCCGGCTAAAACTGCGAATTTCCAGCGCAGGGCGCCCGTCATCCACCACCTGAATGTCCTGCTTCTGCAAATCTTTCACATAGTGACCGTGCTTGTCGGTCACGGTGAAGACTACGTTGACTTCGCTGACGGTACGATGGATGGTGCTGGCGATATCGGGGTCTTGGGATGGCGCAGCCACAGGCGGGGGCGCACTGGGCGCCGGCGCGGTGCCATTATCTTGCGCCAGTGAGGCCGAGGCCAAGAAGACAACCGCCAAGAGCGAAATAAATGATTTCATTGACTTGCATTATAGCTGCGCGGGCTACTTCAATGCCTTCTCCAGCAAACCAGCTGTAGCAGCACCACCACGCGATTCAACGTATTTGCTCATGATGGGAAGAAATTTGCCGGCCATCTCCGGCGACAACCCGAGCTTATGGAATGCTTCCGCCGCTTCCGCCATGCGCCCCATGGAGCCCATGCTGCCGGGCAGTTCGCTTTCCAAACTGGAAAATTCAGATTGATGCGTGAGTGGAGGAGCAGCTTTGAGCAAGCTGCTCATGTTGGGTACGGCCGAAGAGACTTTGCTGAACTCGTCCGCAGTGAGGCGGGATTTGGCCAGCGAGAACAGCGTTCCCGCTCCACCTTTGGCCTGAGTCGGCGAGATAGCCAGGCCTCTTGAAAGCTGGCTGATGAGGCCAGTTCCTGCGGGCGAGACGGCAGAAGTTTGAGCATCTACACAGGTTGCCGTAAGAATGCACAGCGTTGCGAGCAAAAAGACACGTCTCATGGTGCCTCCGTTTTAACCATGCAGCGGGTTGGCGCAATGATAGCGCAATGCCAGAGATTTGTTGAACCTCCTTCAGATGCAACGGTCCTTCTTCGGGAGTCCATCAGCGAATGAATTCCCCAGCCTCACGATGAGGAGGCGTTTGCCCCCTCCAACTTGGTTAAGAAGATTTGGAGTGCCGGTGGGAGCTGGGCAGAGAAAGAGAGCGGATCGCCGCTGCGGGGATGAGCAAATTGGAGCTGCGCCGCATGGAGAAAGTTACGGGCGAGTGGGGCGAAACCTGTGTTCTTGCCATGCAGTTCGCGGGGCGCACCGTAGAGTGAGTCGCCGACGATGGCATGTCCAATGGAAGAAAGGTGCACGCGAATTTGATGGGTACGGCCGGTATCGATTTTTACTTCGAGCAAAGCGAATTTCCCTACAAGCGTTTCGATGCGCCGGGTGACTGTGTAGTGTGTAATGGCTTCGCGTCCGCCATGCCCACGCGTGGTCATGCGCGTGCGGCGGACTTGATCGCGAGCAATCGGAGTTCGGATGGTCGCATGATTTTGCTCGGGCCAGCCGTGAACGAGTGCAATGTAAGTCTTTTTTACCTCGCGTTTGGAAAATTGTGTCGCAAGGCGTCGATGCGATTCGTCGTTTTTGGCGACGAGGATGAGTCCGCTGGTTTCTTTGTCGAGGCGATGAACGATGCCGGGGCGCAGCTCACCTCCAACGGAAGAAAGCTGGTTGAAGTGATGCAGCAGGGCGTTGACCAGCGTGCCTTGGTTGCGGGCCGACTCAGTGGCTCCTGCGCCGGCGTGGACCATCATGCCAGCGGGTTTGTTGATCACGGCGATGTCGTCGTCCTCGTAAACGATGTCGAGGGGTATCTCTTCGGCAATAGCGCGCAACGGTGGTAGCTGAGGCTCGCCGAGAACAGTGATGGTTTCGTTGCCGCGAAGGCGGAGCGAGGCTTTGGCTGGAGCGTTATTGACCAGGATTTTTTCTTCGGCGATGAGTTGCTGAATGCGGGCGCGGCTTGTGTCCGATAACCTAGCTGCGAGGAACTGATCGAGGCGCTTAGCGGCGTCGGCCGAGGACGCAATCAGCGTAATGGGATAATCGGGCAAGAAGGCAAGGATAGCAAACTCGCAAGCTTCACCGCAGAGGGCACAGAGTTCAGATAGTGGTGTTTTATGACCCCACTACCCAGAGTTTACAGGGAAACAATTTTAGCGTGAAAGGGCGATCGGCTCGCGCGAGTCTGCGCCGCTGCGCAGCCACCAAATGGCCCCGCCGAGGATGACGAGGCAAATCGAGATCAACTGCGTGCCGGTCATAATTCCACCGAACACGGATCCCCGGCCGGGATCTCCTCGAATGAATTCGAGGAAATAGCGGGCCACGCCATAGAGGCAAAGATAGGCGGCGAAGACTTGGCCGTCAAATTTCTTACGCTTAAACAACCACATCAGGAGGAAGAAATTGAACAACTCGACCGCGCATTCGAAAAGCTGGGTTGGTTGGAGGGCTTGGTGCAGCGGCGTGCCGACAATTTCATAGGCCAGCGGATTGGTAAACGTGACACCCCAAAAATGTGCGGTCGGCTTGCCGTAGCAGCATCCGGCAGCGAAGCAACCGAGACGGCCAATCGCGTGGCCGAAAGCCAGGCCAGGGGCGAAAGCGTCGCACGTCGCCAATGCTGGCATGCCGTGTTTGCGGATGAACCAGGCCGCGGCGATGAGCGCGCCAATCAATCCACCGGAAAACACCCCGCCGGCCTGGAGCGTGCTCATACTCAGAATTTCATGAGGATGCGAGGTGTAATAACTCCAGTCGTTCACGATGTAGAGAATTTTTGCGCCCACAATTCCGCAGAGGACGACCAAAATACCCAGGTTCCACGCATCGTCGGGGTCAATTCCCTCCTTGGCAGAGTTGCGAACGCTGATCCAAAGACCCGTCAAAACGCCCAAAGAGACCAGGAAGCCATAGGTCGGTACGTTGAAATTGCCGTAATGGAAGAGTCTGGGGAACACTATTTTCTTAGATGCAAGTTTCCAGGAGATTGACGAAGGCTTAGTTTAACAGGAATCTATACTGGAAGTTAATTCGGATGGAGCCCAACAGGCGGCCATCCCGCCTCGTCCCCGGGGTTCTTCGCCGTAAGCTCCGACAAACTCTTCGAGTGACGCAAACGCAGCAGTCCCGCTGGATGATACGCGTCAAGAATGAGAAGCCGACCCACCTGTGCCGTGTGCTGGGCCGAGAATGAACCCGTCGTTAGACGATGGGAGCCCGCCGCGACCCTTTAGGCGTCTCCGCATGGCGGAGCATGGCACACCGGATCGTATCTACGAGTCAAGCCCCCGTTCATTCGGTGTTGGTTCAAAAATCGGTTACCAACATCACAAACACTGTAGGCCGGCTTTCAAGATGGATGCTAGGCAAAAGTCGGAGGATTCGCAAGAGGAAAACAGTAAAAAGATGGCACTCGGCTTGCCAACAACTTTCGTAAGCGCTCAAGTGAACCTTAGGAACATTTTATGAACGGAATGATAACTCTGCGACCGTCATTGTGTGGAACCGTTGGCCCAGTAGTTGCTTCGCGCCAGCACGGTCGCATTGCCAGAGCGCAGCCGCACATGAATTTCATGCAAACCGGTTTTTGGATCTTTCGGCTGAAAACTTAATAAATAGCGGCTGTGTAAATGATTGTCAAAGTCGTTCACGCGAGTTTCAAATCTCTTGCGCGACTCGAACAATTCGTATTCTCCGCCGGTCATCTCAGCGATGCCCTTGGGCACATTCTTTTTCATGGAGGCGACGGCCATGCGAAGGGGCGCCAGCAAATCCGGCCCGGGACTCATTTCCTCTTTGTTACTGCCACGCCCAGTATCCAGAATGTTCGAAAGCGAAGGCGAGAAAGCCAGCGCATAAACCGCGATGTTGCTGTCGCCAATCTCCCGGATTAAATCTTCGAAACTTGTGTAGTGGCTGCCATGATCCCGAGTTTCACTTACCAACAAAAGAACGCGGGTACGATTGGCGGGCTGCTGGCCGAGAAGATTCGCGCAGTAATGCGCAGTGTCCAGAATCGCAGCGCCATTGTCTCCCGGTTGGAGCTGGCGAAGTATCGCCTCAATTTTATCCGAGTTGCCGGTAAAATCCTGCGCCAGCGTGGTGCCACTGTCGAAGGTGACGACGGCAGCTTGAGATCCCGGTTGACTCAGCATGGGATCAAGCATGGAAGCAAGCCCGGCCATTCGGGGCAGCTCATACTCAGCCCGCCGGCCGGTCTGTACCGCGACAATTACCGAGATCGGCTGCTCTTCGGCCTCTTCGTCAAGATGCACCGTCTCCTCGGCTCCATCGTCAGTGAGAATAAAATCCTCGGCGTGCAGACCATAGATAATTTTCCCATGTGAGTCTTTGACCAGAACGGGAACCAGGACTACGTTGGATTGCGCGCGTACCAGCGGCTCTGGCTCTTTTTGAGTTTGACTGAGGCTGCCTTGGTTCGCGCTATCTTGCGCCAGCAAAGAAATTGCGGCTAAAAGAAGAAAAACGAGAAGTTGGGCACGATTACCCTGCGCGGCGGCCGCCATGACGCGCCTCATCCATGACTTCATCCAATACTTCCGAAAGATGATTGGCGCGCTTCAAATAATCAAGCTTGCTGCCATCCTGGTTGCGTTTGAGCAAATGATACTCGTCAGCAATATTGAGGGCTGCGAGGACAGCCAGTCGCGCAGTATCTACGGTATGGGTTTGCTCGGCCACGGCGCGCATTTTTTCGTCAACGTAATCGGCCAGCTTGATGATGTATTCGGGGTCGGTGCCGCGGAGATTGTAGGGCTGGTCGAAAATCTCCACGCGCACACTCGTCGCGTCCGGACTAGTTGCTGTCGGCTTGGTGGCAGTGGCCATGAATCGCTCCTGTTCTGAACAACCAATTCTGGACAAAGTGCGCGCTGAAACTACTAAAATCTAACTCGCCGCTTTTTCTTCCGCGATATGTTCGATCTGACCCAGCATTTTCTCCACTCGCCCGCGAATTTCTTCGCGCTCCCGCTTGAACTGAATCACTTCCCGCCGCAAACTGGCAACTTCCTCTTCGCGCTCTTGCAGTTGCTCGCGCAAACGCTTGGCATCGCGCGCGGCCACGGCAGCCGACTCTTTCGCCGCCTTGTATAACTCGATAGTGCGATAGATCTTGTCTTCCAGCGACTGAAAATCGTCGGCGGGAACCTGCGTGGATACCTCTGCTTCAGCCAGTTTCACAGTCATGGGCACATCTTTCCTCAAAGAAAATTACGACTTCAGCCGAGTATAACGCAGAAGGTGGTGAGGAAAACGCGGAATGCGAAAGACTTTAACCACAAAGGGCACGAAGGTTCACAAACAAAAAGCTGCGTGTGTTTTGCGTTTCCCGTGCTTTATTTTTGCGTTGGCAGTGTGTAATCGAATTCGTAGAAGTGCTTGCCTTCGACGATATTGATGATCAGTGTGCCGGAAATTCCAGTCAGTTCGCCGGTGCCGGAATCGGGCACGACGACGATATTCATCTGCGGCGTTCCACGGGTTATGGTCGCATTGTGCTGAAGGGCAAACGATCCGCTGCGGCCGTTGAGTTTGCCGACAACGCGTTCGAGGGCGACATATCCCCCGGAGCCTTTGACCTCTGTCATGAAACTGAGCATTTCCCCGTCGCTTTGAGCTTCGAGGTCGCCGTGAAATTGCTTGTCGAGGGACATACGCCCGAGGCCAGCCTTCTCTTCTTGAGGATTGTCCGGCTTTTGCGGGACGACTTTCACATCGAATGAACCTTTGGCGTGCATGATGGTCTCCTTGGGATTATTGCTCTGTGCGAGCGCGGACCCGCAAACTAAAATTATCAACGCGAAAGGGGCTGTGGAAGGGCACGACTTCAGTCGTGCCGTTATGCCGCTAAAATGATTCACGCGCTTTAGCGCCTGTGAAATCCGCGTAGTGCGCTTCATGGTCTAACTGTACCCGCATGGGACCTACAATGATTGGAAAAACGCGACAGGGTTTGTCTAAGAGAAAGCAGGCAAGAGTTATCGAGGAGTATGACTCTGGCGCAGGCAAAGCTCGCGGGATTCTGCGGCGGACAATGGCCGAAGGATCGATCCAGCATTTTCGCCGTGATCCGGCTGCGGAGCTTGCGCCGTGGATTATGCATTATTGGATGATCCATTGGGATATGCGCGGTTGCAAGCCGCACCTGGCCGAGAATTTGCCGCATCCCAATGTGCATCTGATTTTCGAGAACGGCAAAAAGGGCATAGTCAGCGGTGTGCAGACACGAAGGTTTTCGCGCATGCTCGATGACAAGTCGTGGGTGTTCGGTGTGAAGTTTCGCGCCGGAGGATTTCGGCCGTTTTTCGGCAAGCCGATTTCGGAGCTAGCAGATAAGACGATTCCGGCGAGGCGGGTTTTCGGTAAAGAGATAAGAGAATTTGAGACCATCGCGCTTTCTTCATGTTCGGACGAAGAAAAGATTGCAGCGGCAAATAAATTCTTTTTGGCGCGGATGCCGAAAACGGATAAGACGATTCCTTTGGCCAGCGAGCTGGTTGATCTGATTCTTCGCGATGTCGAAATCAAGACAGTCGATGATTTAGTCGATCGCAGCGGCATCGGTAAGCGGACGCTGCAACGAATTTTCCGCGAATATGTGGGCGCGAGTCCTAAGTGGGTGGTGTGCCGCTATCGTTTACATGAGGTGGTTGAGAAGTTAAATTCCGGCCAAAAACTGGACTGGGCGCAGCTTGCCCTCGATCTGGGATATTTCGATCAAGCCCATCTGATCAACGATTTCAGGGCGCTGGTGGGATGCACGCCTAAGCAATTTGTGAAGCAAGTTAGATAATCCACTATTTCGCTGATATAACTTCCGCGCATTCCGTGGGTAACGACTCCTTTACAACCTTCATGCGTTTCACTAGCTGGCGTCGATCAGTGTCATACGCGAACAGCCAAGTTTCATCCCAAATGCCAGCGGCGAGCCCTGATGCTTTGACGTATAGAAAATCATTGTTAGGGTCAAAACGAACATCGCTGGGATATACGTAGTCACCAGCGTCGGCTATTACTAGCGCTGGTTCTGTTGGTGATTCGCGCATACTGATCCTGCCGCCAGGCATTTGCGCCCCGCTAATTCTTATTTTAGATGCATCGCGGAGCGTCAGGACAGTGTCCCACTCGCGAGTATGAGGACTAGTCCCTTTCGAATTTGCCGATGGCGAAACGCAACTAGCTGTTCTGTATTGGTCAATCATTGGGTGATGCGAAACAGCTTGATGGCAAGCGGTCAAGAAACCGAGGATGGCACCGCAAACAATCGCTTTGGACTTAAACGCACTCATTCTCGCTTCAACTCCTCCACTTCAGCGTGACGGGCCCGGCCATCGGATGCTGCATTTCCGTCCCGGTGCGGCGGGACTCGAGATGCGCCCCCTTCAACTGGAAGTACCACTTGGCGGGGCGGTCGGCGTCGTCAATCAGCATGAGATGCGGATTGTGCTTCAAGCCCTCGGATTGATCTTCCATGGTCTGGCGGTCCTGCTCGACAAATTTGGCGAAAACAAATTTCAGCAGCCCGGGTGCGAAGGGGATCCAGCGAAACAAATTCCAGCAGGCGACCACGTCAATGCGGCAGTGGTTGCGGGTAATGGGCGTGACCGTGGTCAGCGACGAGAACCAGTACTTCCCTGCCCGAATGGTTTCAAGGCGAAGATTGGGCAGGACGAAATCAATGGTGGTGGTGATGGAGTCGGCGTCGGCGTAAAGGCGCAGCAGCTTATAGGGCGCGCTGTTGGAGCTGGGCGTGTGCGCGCTCATGCGGAATCCGTTGGGGATGGGCTCGAAATGTTTCTGCTTCTCGTGGATGCTTTTTTGCGTTCTCCACCACCAGGCCTGATGGACGAAGGGCCCGTGGGCGGGGTCCATGAGGCCGATGATGCCGTGGTCCACGTTGCAGGGCAGGTGGGCGGTGAGGTGGGCGATCTTATAGTTGTCACTGAATATTGGGACTCTGGGCGTAGGAAATCGCGGGGCCTCGGCTTTGGTAAATCCCGCTCCGGCGGGCGAAGGCTCGGGGATGAAAACCCAAACGTAATCGTCATGCTCCTCGGAGGCGTAGCTGCCAGCGTAGATGCGGTCCACTTTTAACTTCTGGTCGGCGGTGAGCGAGGGGATGAGCTGGCACTGGCCAGTATGCGCGGCGAACTTCCAGCCGTGGTAGCTGCATTCAATGTCTTTACCATCAAAGCGTCCGCAGGAAAGCGGCATGCCGCGATGCGGACAGGCATCGCGCAGAGCAAATGCCCGGCCCTGGGGATCGCGGCCCAAGACCAAAGGAATTTCCAACAGCATGGCTTTGTGCAGGCGATTGCTGGTCAGTTCCGCGCTCGACATGGCGCGATACCAGAAGCCTGAGAGCATCAGCGCGTCGGGAGTTTGGCGGTCGGCGGATGCAAGTTCGGTCATCGGATCAAGAGCAGGGTACTACAGAGCGCATTCGCCCGGATATGGTCAGGATTATTCAACGAGGAGTTTACTCGCGCCCATGCGGGGCGCGACCGAGGATCAATCGAAAACCCACGGCTTGCGCCGTGGGCTGAATTCCTGCGCCGCTTCGCGGCATTATGAATCTACATCTCACTTTTCTCTCGACGGTTATCGAACACCTTCTCCCATCGCAGGAGCAAAAGCAGCCGGCTTCAATACAGCCACCGGCGTACGCTCGCTGTTTCCACCGTGTGGAACAAGAGTGAGGGGCACGGTCTCAGGCGCAGTCAAATACTCGGGATACGCAGCCGCACCATGTTCCGAAAGATCGAGTCCAGCAATCTCGGCTTCGGGCGAAATGCGCAGGAGACTCGCCTGATGCAATGCATACATTACGCCCATCGCGACCACGAATGTTGCGCTGGTGATGATGAGGCTGCCGGCAAGCTGGGCCATTAGCACCTGAGTCCCGCCGCCGTAGAACAGACCTTTGAGCGCGAGTGAGTTGTCGGGGGAAATTGGGCCGGAGGCACCGTATTTGCCGCAGGCAAACAATCCAAGTGACAGCGTACCCCAAATTCCGCAGATTCCGTGAACGGGCACCGCTCCGATGGGGTCGTCAATCCGCAGGTATTCGAGAAGCTCGACACCGGCAACGACGATGAATCCTGCCACGCCACCCAACATGAGCGCTCCAAAGGGCGAGACCCAATAACACGGGCAGGTGACGGCCACGAGTCCCGCGAGGAAACCGTTGACTGTGGAAGCCATGTCCCACTTCTTGGTCAGGGCATAAGCGTAGGCCATCGCTGTGATACCCGCGGCACAAGCCGCAAGCGTAGTGTTCGTTGCGACGCGGCCCACGCCTTCAAAGTCCATCGCCGAAAGCGTACTACCGGGATTGAAGCCGTACCATCCGAACCAGAGCAGCAAACCGCCGCTGGCCGCGATGGTCAAATCGTGAGGAACAGTTGGGCCGCCGCCATCGCGCTTGAAGCGGCGACCGAGGCGTGGACCTAAAACGATCGCGCCCGCCAAGGCGACGGCGCCGCCAATCGTATGAACCACGGTCGATCCGGCGAAATCATGGAAGCCGACTCCAAGCGAAGCCAGAAAATGTCCGTCAGTGCCCATCGTCGCGAGGAAACCGTCCGGGCCCCAAGCCCAGTGGCCGATGATGGGATAAATAAATCCCGAAACCACGATGCTGTAGAGCAAATCGCCGATGAAACGAGTACGGCCGATCATCGAGCCGGAAGTGATGGTCGAGCAGGTATCGGCGAAGGCGAATTGAAAGAGCCAGAAAGCGAGAAATGAAACGCCGGTTCCTTCATAGGTCGCTGGAATATTTTGCAAGAAGAACCAGTGGTAGCCTATGAATCCGTTGCCGTGAGCAAACATGAACGCGAAGCCGAAGGCGTAAAACAAGATTCCGCAGAAGCAGGTATCCACCACACATTCCATGAGCACGTTGACGGTTTCTTTGGCGCGGCAGAATCCAGCTTCGAGCATGGTGAAGCCAACCTGCATGCCAAATACGAGAAATGCTGCAATCAGCACCCAGATGGTATTGATGGGATTAACAATGTCGGCGGCTTGCACGGGAGCGTCAGCGGCGAGAACGTTGCTGAAGAAGATGCCAGAAATTGTTGTGATGGCCAGGAATAAAACCGCCAAGCCCAGAGCTTTGCCCGCGAGCAGCAAATAGCCATAACGTCGCCACTGAGGCTCGCGCAAACGCGACACCAGAATTGAAAGTTTTCTGCTCACGAAGGAAGTGCGTGGGGGATGTGTGATGGCGGCCATGACCTGCTCCCTCTTAATGATGTGGTCTCAACACTGCCTTAATCTGGAGCGGAGGCGGCCTGGGTTTTAAATTCTTGTGGGCAATCAGTTACTGACCCAAGCCACCCCGCATGTTGACCCGTTTACGGATTCACAACCCATTCCGGGAATTTGGATTGCGAATCCGGCTTCCTCAACGGGCAATTGTGATGAAACTACGTGGCCTAGGCAAGTGAGTCCAATTGATAGTTTTTCTTAGGGCGATACAAAAAACTATTACCTCAACACAGCTCGTAGGAGTGGCCGGAACGGGTTGACAAAGGCTCGATGCGTGAAGCTTCATAACCGAAGGAGCTTCGCAGCAAGTCGTAACCACGGCAGCCGTTACCGCAGCTAACATCTCATATCGTCAATCACTTATAGACATTCGCACCTTCGTTCCTTGTCCTTTCGATAAATTGTTCAACACCGGCCAGAAACCTATAATCACCCTGATATATCGCATGCGATCCATTCTCCAATCCGGCTGCGCACTGGTATTGTCTTTCGGGCTCCTATTCGCCCTCGGCGGTCGCGCGCACGCTGCCGATGCGGGAGGCTCAACCGTCATCACTGCGACTCTGGATGACAGCGGTCACACGGTTTATGTAAACGATGCGATCGTGCCGAAGGCCGAGCGCTCTGCCGCTCCGGCCGAACCGAATGGCTTGGTTTTCTGGAGTTCCACAGAAAAGCGCTGGAAGCCGGTGCCGTCTTCCAATATGCGGGCTGCACGATCAGCCGCGGCCGAAGTTAGCCATTATCTTGATCGCCGTTATCTGGGCTCCGACTTCACGCAATTGCAAACGGAACACAGCAATTTCAGCCAACAAGATGTCGAAGCAGCAATCGAGCAATCGGCTTCGCGGCACAATGTTGATCCCAATCTCGTACGGGCCGTTATCAAAGTCGAGTCAAATTTCAATCCTAACGCTGTATCCCGAAAAGGCGCGATGGGGCTGATGCAGCTCATGCCGGAAACTGCCCGATCGTTTAATGTGAACAACCCCTTCGATCCGCAACAGAATATTGACGCGGGCGTCCGCCAACTGAAGCAACTTATGCAAAACTATGGCGGCAACGTTCCACTTACCCTTGCCGCTTATAACGCTGGCCCGCGAGCGGTCGCGCGCAGTGCAGGCGTGCCTCACTATGCGGAAACCCGCAACTATGTCAAGCGCATCACCCAGCTCTATAGCGGAGGCACCGTCGACAGCAGTTCCCGCTATTTCGCCGGGCCTTACAAACAGCCCGTCCATGTTGAGCGCAATGCGCAAGGCGTGCTTTACATCACCAATACCGACTAACGGCCAATCCCGCCGCATCCCGACGGCATCTTAACCGGTATCTACCTAGTACCTAGTTAACGGCTAGCGCAAATGCGCGCCAGAGTGTGTGATTAAGGGTAGACTGCCGGGTTCGAACATGAACCCGGCTGCCGCAAGGGTCAAGGATCTTGAATACGTTGCATCAAAGCCAGCGCGCGGCGCGACCCGCGATCGCATGCTTATGTATTGCGATTTTCGCGTTGCCGGCTCTTGCCCGGCATAAATCGGAAGCTTGGGCGCGGACGCAGTTTTCACGCGCTGCCACCATGCAGGAGGCTCTCAACGGCCGCCCCATAGCGGATCGCTCCCGCCATGAATATCAGCGCGCGATTGATGCGTATCGGGAAGTCTACTTTGGCGCACCCACTTCCAGCAAAGCTGAGCCAAGCGTCGTTGCTTCAGCCGAACTCATGGTCGAGATGGGCCGCCGCTTCAACGACCTTAAAATTCTCAACGCCTCCATTGCACAATATGAATTCCTCCGCCGCGAATATCCTGGCAGCAAATATCGTATCGAGGCGCTTTTTACCATCGGCGAAATCTACAAGGACGATTTAGACAATGCGGCAAAGGCTCGCGAGACCTTTGATGACGTGGTTAAGCGATACCCACGGAGCCATCTCGCGGTTGAAGCGCGCAAAGCTTTAGCAGAGCCTGTGCAACAGGCTTCATCGAAAAAATCAGCGCCACAGAACGATTCCACGGACGACGCAAAAAACGACCCTACGGCAACAGCAGCGAAGAAGATCAAGCCCGGCGACAGTGACAGTAATGACGTCAATGACGATCAACCGGCAGACGTCATATCTGCCAAGAATGACAAGATTTCCCGCGTCACCGGAATTCGTCACTGGTCCACACCTGACTACACGCGCGTAGCCATTGACCTTGAGCAGGAAGTGAAGTTCGATTCGCAGCGCATCGGCAATCCCGAACGCATTTTCTTCGATCTTCACAACACGCACCTGGCCTCGACCCTCGTCGGCAAAAGTCTCGACGTGGACGATGGTTTGTTGCAAAAAATTCGCGTCGCACAATATCAGCCTGGACGAACGCGCATTGTTCTTGAAGTCGGGGAAACTTCGTCTTATCACGCATTTCTCTTGCCCAATCCTCCGCGGCTCATGATTGACATTCACGGTAAGGCAGGAGCAAAGGCCGCCGCAAAAGATACAAAACAAGACCCGAGTAATGCGACTATCGCCGATGATGACTCGGGGAGTGATTCCGCAGCAAAGTCTGAGCCAAAGAACCTGTCCGCAGCCGATTCAGACGGGGATGACTCTGTGCCGCCTCCTCCCGCACAGGCCAAGAAAACTCCGCCGATTCGCACAGTCATTACGGCTTCCGGCATAAAGAAAACCATTGTGGATGCAGATGATGATCCGAAACCAATCCGGACAGCAGTAAAAACTAAAACCGCATCCGAAAAAGAGGTTGACGCTGATAAAACGAGCGCGGAGAAAACCAATAGCGATGACTCCGCTTCTTCTGAAAGTTTAGTCGTAGCGCTCGGTGAACCAAAATCGGATGAACTAAAAGCAGATACAACAAAATCTGCGTCAGATGCAGCGCCGAGCGTTCCTGCAAGCAAGCTCAAGCAAGATGATGCATCTGACTTCGACAGCGGCAATCCGCCCAACGCACCAGTTCATAGCAAAAACCGCAGCGCACGTGGCAAGAGCAAAACCGCTCCCGATCTCGACATCCACGAGGCGCAGCCTCGTGCGGACGGTGACCGTTCACTCATTCGCGCTTTGGGCCTGAAAATCGGCAAAATCGTCATCGACCCCGGCCATGGCGGACATGACACTGGAACCATCGGCCCGAACGGCTTGCAAGAAAAAGACCTGGTGCTTGACGTAAGCCACCGCCTCGGCAAGTTGCTCGAAACCAAACTCGGCTCAGAAGTCGTATATACGCGCCGTGACGATACTTTTATTCCACTCGAAACTCGCACTGCTATTGCCAATCGCGAACAAGCGGATTTATTTGTTTCGGTTCATGCCAATTCGAGCCATGACCCGGATGCGCGCGGAGTGGAAACTTATTATTTGAACTTCACCTCTTCGCCCGATGCTCTCGAAGTCGCCGCCCGCGAAAATGCAGTTTCGGAAAAAACCGTTTACGAGTTGCAGGACTTGGTAAAGAAGATTGCGCTGCGGGAAAAGATCGAGGAATCACGCGAATTTGCCGGCGATGTCGAAACGTCGCTGCACTCCGGGCTAGCGACCAAAAATCCGGGCTTGCGTGATCGCGGAGTGAAAAAAGCTCCGTTCATCGTATTGATCGGCGCGAACATGCCGTCGATTCTTGCGGAAATTTCTTTTGTTTCCAATCCCGGAGACGAAAAGCGCCTGCGCTCTCCCGAATATCGCCAGCGCATCGCTGAATCGCTCTACCGCGGTATCGCCAAATATGTAAGCGGATTGAGCGGCGTGAAAGTCGCTAGCAGGATGGAAAAGAGTTCAGCGCAATAGAGCACTCTAGCCTATTTAGTCTTATCTACGCGTTCGAAGCGGTATCCAGCTTTCTTGAATTGCTGATTTAGATAGGTGCCTTTGGACGGCGCACGCATAAAGGCTTCATATTCTGATTGTGGAACGTCGAAATAAAGATAGACTTCGCCGGTGTCTTTAAATTCTATTTCAAGCATTTTCCAAGTGGGATCGTAGCCGACCGAAGCAATACTGCTGGACTCGACCGGCTGGCGCTTCATCCCCTACCCCAGCAAGCTCTCCACGACGCCGTAAACCTCGCCCAGCGCGGCATCGAGCGCACCAGGATCTTTGCCGCCGGCTTCGGCGAGGTCGGGACGGCCTCCCCCCTTGCCGCCAACTTTTTGCGCAATGGGAGAGATTACTTTGCCAGCTTGGATTTTCGACGTGAGATCTTTGGTGACGCCGACAATTAGGGAAACGGTCCCATCGTTGGCCGAACCGACCACGACCACTCCCGAGCCGACTTTGTCGCGCAGTTGATCCACCAGAGTTCGCATCTGCTGGCGTTCGAGATTGTCGGCGCGGTGCGCCAGAACTTTCACACCTTTCACTTCTTTAATCTTGTCCTCAACGTGCGCCGCGCTAGAAGACGCCGACTTCATCCGAACTTGATCGAGCTCCCTCGCCAGCCGCTTGATTTCAGCGTCCTTCTTTTCCAGCTCGGCTATCAGCGCCTCCGCGGGAGATATACCATCTTCGGGTGCCCCATCCTTTCGCGTTTTTTGCGAAAGGGTGGGCGCGGCAAAACCGGCCACGACTTTCTCCAACTGATGATCTTTCCTGAAGTGCTCGAGCGATCCTTCGCCCGTGACCGCCTCAATGCGACGCACTCCCGAAGACACGCTGCCTTCTTTCAAAATTTTGATTAGGCCAATTTCGCCGGTCGCGCCAGTATGCGTGCCGCCGCAAAGCTCCGTCGAAAAATCTCCGATCCTGATGACCCGCACCCGCTCACCATATTTTTCACCGAACAGCGCCATGGCTTTGTACTCATTGATGGCCACATCAATCGGCACGTCGGGAATGACCTCGACCTTCACATTGCGCAGCACTTCTTTGTTGATGAGGTCTTCGATGTCCTGCAATTCCTCGTCTTCCACGCCGGCAAAGTGCGAGAAATCGAAGCGCAGATGATTCGGCGCGACGAGCGATCCCGCCTGCTTCACATGCTTGCCCAGCACTTCGCGCAGACCAGCTTGGAGAAGATGCGTGGCGGTGTGATTGCGCATGGTGGATTCGCGAACTTCCTTGTTGACCTTTGCGCGTATCCGATCATGTGCAGTAATACGACTCTTAGCAGTTACTCGATGAACGCGTACATTCTTAACTGGCTGGTAACAACCATGGACATCAGCAAGAACAAAATCTTCAAATTCACTAAGAAACCATCCAACATCTCCGACTTGACCACCTGAATCGGCATAAAACGGAGTCTTGTCGAGGATGACTTCCCCTTCTTGACCATTCAACAGTTCTGGGACAGCAGCACCGTCTCTAACGATTGCTAAGACAAAACAGTCTTTGAGTTCGAACTCGCTATATCCATTAAAGTAGGTTTCTTTCGTCTCCCGATAAACTGGGTTAGCAGTTTGCTTTGTGCCACCTTTCCATGACGCGCGAGCGCGAGTTTTCTGCTCTTCCATCGCGTGATCAAAACCGGCTTGGTCGAATTCGATCCCTTGATCGCGCGCTGCATCTTGCATGAAATCAAGCGGTAGACCAAATGTGTCATAGAGCCTAAACGCATCCAATCCGCCATATTTTGGCGTTCTACCAAGGTCTTGTAACGCTCTTGTAACGGACGCAGTCGGAAGCTCGTAACCTCCCGCCAAACCGGTGAGTCGCAAGTCGATTGCACTAGTCGGTTCACCCATCTTTTCAAGGAAGCGTTTTATCTGTAACAGTTCCTGCTGGCTCAGAGTGTCGAGAGCATTGATGAGCGCGTGCTGTAAATCCATGGTTAAGCGTTTCAATCCCTCGCCCAGGGTATTGGCAAACCGATTTTCTTCTGCAAATACTGCTTTAGCCACCCGCTCTGCCGTCTCATTCAACTCCGGATACGCATCTTGCATCAGATCGCGCACTGCAAAGACCATCTCGTTTAAAAACGGCTTTGTCTGGCCAAGCAATCGCCCATGTGTAATCGCGCGCCGGATGATCTTGCGTAGTACATATCCACGCCCTTCATTCGAGGGCAATACTCCATCCGAAATCAAGAACGTTGCGGCACGGGAATGATCTGCAATCACCCGCAAAGATGCAGCCGATTTTGTATGCGCTTCTTTGTCCAATTCTTTCTTCAGCGAAGTTCCCGTCAACTCTGCTGCGCGCTTAATCAGCGGCGTGAACAAATCCGTGTCGTAATTCGAAATCACGCCTTGCAATACCGACGCAACGCGTTCCAATCCCATCCCAGTATCAATCGAAGGCTTGGGCAGCGGATTCAACTTGCCGCTGGCATCGCGGTCGAACTGCATGAAGACGAGGTTCCAGATTTCGACAAAGCGTCCACAATCGCAGGTAAAAGCACAATCGGCGTGTCCCTGATCGCTGGCGGCCGGGCCCATGTCGTAATGAATCTCGCTGCATGGCCCGCACGGGCCGGTGTCACCCATCTGCCAGAAGTTGTCTTTTGCGCCGAGCTCGAAAATTCGTTCTTTTGGTACGCCTTGACCGACCCAGAGGTCGTAAGCTTCGGCATCACGCTGGAGTCCGCCTTCACCATTGAAGACGGTAACGTAAAGCTTGTTGGAATCGATTCCAAACCACTCCGGCGAAGTAATCAGTTCCCAAGCGTAGGCAATCGCGTCTTTCTTGAAGTAATCGCCAAAAGAAAAATTGCCCAGCATCTCAAAAAAGGTGTGATGGCGATTGGTGAATCCGACATTTTCGAGGTCATTGTGCTTGCCGCCAGCGCGCACGCACTTTTGCGAGGTCGTCGCCCGCGTATAAGCGCGTTTTTCCAGGCCAAGAAAAACGTCCTTGAACTGGTTCATCCCCGCATTGGTGAAGAGCAGCGTGGGGTCGTTGGCCGGGACGAGGGACGACGAATGGACCTCTTTATGTCCTTTTTGGACAAAGAAATCCAGGAATTTGCTGCGAATTTCAGAGCCTGTCAGCATGAATACTTTAATTTTAGACGATAATCCAGAAAACCTTCACCACAGAGGACACGGAGTCCACAGAGGAAACAAATTCCAGAAATTCGAAAATCTAACGCTTAGGCCGGTATCAATAACCCTGTGGCGCTCTGTGCCCGCCTGCGGTCAAGGTTCCAGCGTTTCTTCTTCCAGTGCTCCCAACACTCCTTCATCCACATCCCACTTCTTCAAGATCCCGAAAATCGTCTTCGACCCAAATCCCGCGCGCACCAACTGTCGAAACACGCGCGCTGCTGATTTTTGGTCTTTCGGCTTGATGATTCTTTTCTTCTTTAAATATTCGCGCGCCTGCTTCTCTTCATTAACTTCGTCATACGCGCCCCCGATTGCCTCGGAGATCAAATCTCCGTGCACGCCCTTAATCTTCAATTCTGTTTCCACCCGCCGCCGCCCAAACTTTTCGTTATCTCGCCTTGATGAAGAGTACGTCGCGGCGTAGCTCGCATCGTTCAGATATCCCTGATCTTTTAATTTGCGAATCACCAACTCGACCAGCGTTTGTCCATATTCGGTATCAATCTCAACACGCGGACGCAGTAGCCTTTTCAACTCCGCCACCGTACGCATGCGCCGCCCCAGCGCGCCCACAGCGTATTCATACAACTCGTTTTCCGTGTCGAGCTTTCTAGGTCGCGGAAAAGACATGGGTTACCTGTGGTTACCTCTATATTAAGCCTTTGTGAATCGCACAATTTGTCATCATCTTTTTACGTCTTTTTACTAAGCTTTTAGGTGACAAGGGGAACCTAAGCGCGTCTATATCCGTATAAGAAAACAGGCAACAGGAGTGAGTCATGCTAACGATTGATGTAGAAAAAACAGGGCAAGTCGCAGTAGTCAATTGCGCCGGGCGCATTGTGCGCGGCGAAGAAGTCAGCACCCTAAAAAACGCCGTCGTCTCCGAGAAAAATATTCGCGTCATCGTGCTCGATCTTTCCGAGGTCACCATGCTCGATGCGGGCGGCCTGACTGCGCTGGTTGTGCTGCACGAGTGGGCCATCAATCGCGGCATCCGGATGCAGATCGTCAACCCCACAAAATTTGTTTGCGATGTTTTAAAGCTGACGGGCCTGAACGCGGTGTTCGAAGTTTCAACCTTCGACTACGCGCTCTGGCTCCTCAGCGGCATGGAGTGCTCGCGGTACGCCGCCGTATGCTAAGTCGTCGCTAGCAGAGTCTCATCCTGGATCCCGGTGACATTCACTCGCAACCATTGATTGGGAGCATGAATTCCGGGCGTGCGCAGCTTTAAATAGTTGTCCGTAAGAGCTTCCGTGGCTTGACCGTCGTCCGTGTCACGCGCGATGTCCAGGGTGATCGCTTCGATCTCCTGCCCCACAAGCGATTCCATGAAGGCCCGCTTCTTCTTGGCCGCAATCTCCCGCAAAGTATGATTTCTTTCGCGTGCGATATGTACAGGAACCTGATTTGGCATCTTCTCCGATGCCGTTCCCGGCCGCGAGGAATAAGTAAACACATGAAGATAAGTGAACGGCACGTCTTCGATCATCCGCCTGGTCTCATCGAAATCTTGGTCGGTTTCGCCGGGGAAGCCTGTCATCACATCGGCCCCGATGGCCGCATGGGCCATGGCGGCGCGAATCTTCTCAATCTTCTCGCGATAGTGCCACGGGCGATATTTACGATGCATTGCCCGCAGAATTTTGTCGCTCCCGGACTGCATGGGGACGTGCGCATGTTTTGCAATCCGCGACGAACCAGCGACCAATGAGATTAACTCATCGCTCCAATCCATCGGCTCGACGGAACTGATGCGCAGCTTTTCCAGATCGGTTTCGTGGAGAATCATTCTCACAAGATTTTCAAATTTCAGCGGTTGAGGCAAGTCTCTTCCCCATCGGCCGAGATTGATTCCGGAAATGACAACTTCTTTGTATCCCGCGGCGCCTAGCGTATTCACTTCTTCAATGATGCGCGGCAATGGTAGTGACCGGCTCTGCCCGCGAACCGACGGAATCACACAAAAAGAACAACGATTATCGCATCCGTCCTGAACTTTGAGATTTGGACGTGTCCGCGCATTTGGAGCGTCGAACACCGGAGCGGCAAGCAATTCGGTGTGGGCAAAGATGTCTGAGACAAAAATACGATCAGTTGGAGACAAAGAAGAAGCCAGGTTAGATAACGGCACGAAGCTATTCGAATTGTCGCGTCCGACGGCGATTTCTGCCAATTGGTGCTTGTGCGAATTCCCTATCACCCGCGTCACACCCGAAATCGCGGCAATCTCGTCAGGGGCTCGTTGCGCGTAGCACCCCGTGACAACAATCTGGCATGCAGGATTTTCCCGATGAATTTTCCGGATGGCAGCTCGTGCGTCCTGATCTGCCGACGCGGTCACCGTGCAGGTGTTTAGTACGACAACTTGCGCATCCAGCGCTGCGTCTGCGCGTTCTAGGCCTAATCCGCGAAATTGCTGCTCTATCGCAGCCCCATCGGCTTGCGTCGCCCGGCAGCCGAAATTTTGCACATAGTAGGTTGCCACGCAAATTCCTACACTCTCTGCGTCCCACCGAGCGCTTCCAGCGCCTTCACAATTCGAGACGTCCACTGCGTCACTTCTTCATCACGCAGCGTGCGCTCATTCGACTGGAACTTCAACCTTAATAACAAGGAATGTTTCCCTGCAGGTACTGCACCGCCTCTAAAAATCTCGACGGGAGCGATCTGCCGCAACTCTTTCAAGTCTAATTCGCGTGCTGCCGCTGAAATCTTCCCAAAAGTTACTGCATCATCGAAGATGAACGAAAAATCTCGCTCGACAGCAGGATAAGGCGACAACGCCTGATATCGAACCTGCTTCAAATCGTGCTGATAGAGCCGGTCAAGATATAACTCGGCAATAAACACATCTTGCTTCAACTTTCTTGCACTCGCCACATCGGGATGAATCTGCCCAAACTCAGCCACCACAGCGCCATCCATCACCGCGCGGGCTGAACGGCCAGGATGATAATAATTGGCCGCACCAGCCTCGAAACTCAGACTTTGATATCCGAATTCGCGCAAAAGATCTTCGATGTCGCCTTTCAGATCGAAGAAACTTAACGCTCGCGCCGGTTGATGCACGTTGGCAGACGCTGTCTGCCCCGTCGCACCCAGGCAAATTCTTTTCAATTGTTCCGCCGTCGTTCCGGCCGGCTGAAAAACATTCCCCGCCTCGAACAAACGAACATTGTCGCTTCCACGATTCAAGTTGTAAGCAATCATGTTCAACATGCCCGGCACGAGAGAGGTTCGCATCACTGAAGCTTCTGCGCTCAGCGGATTTTCCAGTTCCAACGCTGGCAGCGTCGAAAACTTCTTTGCGTCTTCGTGCGAGATGAAACTCAGCGAAATTGTCTCGTCATACCCAAGAGCCAATAAATCTGAACGCACCCTTTCATCGCGTTTCGCTTCCGGCAGATCCACGACTGCGCCCACGTACGCCGGCAGCGTATTGGCAAACTTGTCGTAGCCATGCATTCGTGCAATTTCTTCGATCAAATCGATCTCGCGCTCAATGTCCAGGCGCCAACTCGGAATGGTCGCGGTGAATTCAGGCTCATCGCTCGGTTCGGCGGTCAAATCGAAACCCAATCGCTTCAGTACGCGGACAATTTCGTCCGCTCCGATTTTCTCCCCCAGAATGCGATGGACTTCGCTCACTCGCAACGCCACTGGAGCCAAATCGAGCTGCCGTGCAACGACATCTATTTCATCGCCCTCAAGGCTGCCGCCTGCGGAACCTAGGATTTTCTGCGCGACTCGCGCACAAGCAACGGAAGTTGCAGCGTAGTCGGCCCCGCGTTCAAAACGATGCGAAGCATCGGTGTGCATCCCCAGCCGCTTCGAAGTTTTGCGCACGGTCGCCGGATCGAACCAAGCCGATTCAATCAGCACGTTCTTCGTCTTCTCAGTAATCATGCTGTCGAAGCCGCCCATAATGCCAGCGAGTGCTACCGGATTTTTGGTATCAGCAATAATCAGATCTTCCGTCGTCAGTTTCCGCTCAACCCCATCGAGCGTCTTCAGCGTTTCGCCTGCCTTCGCCCGCCGGACAATGATTTTGCCACCTTCGAGCTTGTCCAAATCAAATGCATGCGTGGGATGTCCCATCTCCCAAAGCGTGTAATTCGAGGCGTCGGCGACGTTGTTAATGGGGCGCTGGTCTATGCTTGTTAATCTTTTCGCGATCGCATCAGGAGACGCCTTGATTTTCACCCCGCGAATGACTCGCGCCGTATATCGCGCGCACCCTTCAGTATCTTGAATTTCAATAGGAAATGCTTGCGTGGAGCGCGCGCCGTCGCCTGATGCTGTTGTCGTCAACTCCCAATCCAATGGCTTCAACGGCAAGTCATAAAGTGCCGAGCACTCCCGCGCGATCCCGTAATGATTCATCGCGTCGGGACGGTTGGTCGTGATCTCCATTTCGAAGACCGTCGCGTCGCCCTCGCCGCTAACGCCTTCGACGGCGATTCCCGCAAGCGTAAGTTCATCCGCGAGTCGGTGATTGTCCACTCGCAGATCAACAAATTCGCGCAACCATTGTGGGGAGATCTTCATATCAATTAATTTGCCATCCTGAGCGAGCACCGTTCTTGCGCGCGCTGAAGGACCTGTAGTATCCACGCGCGTCATCCCGCAAAGCGGGATGACAATGAAGCGCGAGACGACCTTCCCTATCCGAACTGCTCCAGGAACCGCACATCGCCGTTGAAGAACAGCTGAATGTCATCCACGCCGTATTTCAAAATAGCGATGCGTTCCACACCCATGCCAAAGGCAAAACCGCTATATTTTTTCGTGTCGTAATCCACAAAACCAAACACGTTAGGATCGACCATACCGCAGCCCAGAAGCTCAATCCATCCGCTGGCCTTGCAGTTACGGCAGGGGCCACCATCTCGCTGACCTTTGCCTCCGCAAAAAATGCAGCTGATCTGCACATCAGCGCTTGGTTCTGTAAACGGAAAAAACGACGGATAAAAGCGCGTCTTCACACTCGACCCAAACAACGCCTTCATGGCATGATCGAGCGTTCCCTTGAGGTCGCAGAAAGTGATGTTCGTGTCCACGGCCAAACCCTCAACTTGATGGAAAATCGGCGAGTGGGTGGCGTCAGGCGCGTCGTTGCGGTGGACTTTTCCCGGACACACCACGCGCACCGGCGGCTTCTGTTTCTCCATGGTGCGGATCTGCACTGGCGAAGTGTGCGTGCGCAGCAACAACCGATCGCGCAACGGCTTATTTTGCTGATTGGCGATGACCAGCGTGTCTTGCGTGTCGCGCGCCGGATGGTTCGGCGGAAAATTTAGCGCCTCGAAATTGTAGTAGTCCGTCTCAATCTCCGGGCCCTCTTCGACCGAATATCCGAGATTGCGAAACACGCCGACAATCTCATTCATCGTCTTGATGACGGGATGCTCGGCGCCTAGTTTGCGACGGTTGCCGGGGAGGGTAATGTCGAGGGCGGGTTCGATGCCAAAATACTTATTGACAACCGTGATTGAAGTATTCGAAATCTCCGGGAGGTTCTGGAGCACGGTTCCGACCGCCTCTGTAATCCATTCCCTCAGATCATTTACGCGTACCCCTACTTGTCCTTTGGCTTCACGTGGTGCAGCTTTAAGCCACTTCTCGTTGAGTTGGGTAATGACCCCGGACTTTCGGCTCATCCAACTATCGCGGAAGGGCTTTAGATCCAGCGATGTAACTTTATCGCTTTGCGTCTTGGCTTTTTCTTTAAGGACCGTTTCTAGAAGTTCGTCCCTTTCGGAGTCGAACTGAGCTTTAACTTCAGCGACAGCGCTATCCAGCGCCTCCGCCGACCAATCCGTTAATTTGGGAACGGAATATGCCACGCTATTCCTGTAGAACTGTTGGAAGTATTGTCATTCCGAATAGGCTTCAGCCTATGAGGAATCTGCTGTTCACTCTATCAATAAACTGTCACCCGAGCGAAGAAGGAGCTTCGCATTGCGAAGCTCCTTCACAGTCGAGGGACCTGATGTTAAAACTTGATTGGCTAATTGCTAACGGCTAAATGCCAAATTGCTATGCCAGCGCGCCCTTGGCCTGTTCGGCGAGGCTCTTAAACGCAGCCGCATCATTCACCGCGAGATCGGCCAGAATTTTGCGATCCAATTCGACTCCGGCAACTTTCAACCCGTGAATGAATTTGTTGTAGCTCAAGCCGTTAAGCTTCGCCGCTGCGCCGATGCGCACAATCCAGATGGAGCGGTATTGGCGCTTTTTCTGCTTGCGTCCGGAGTAGGCAAACTTCAGCCCGCGATCCACCGCTTCTTTCGCAGCACGGTAAAGTTTTGATTTTGTGAGGAAGTAACCGCTGGCGCGGTCTAATATTTTTTTTCTCTTCTGGCGGCGTTTAGTGCCGCGTTTTACGCGAGGCATTCCATTCTCCTTTTAACTACTAATTTACGGCGGCTGGAGGTAGAGATTTCTTGACCTCTTCACTCGCCTGTTCGTGTGTTAAAGCTCGTGTGACACGGACATTCACGTCCACAGCTCTTGCTTTTCGCAGCCTTTAAATCCGGCCGCACACACAAATCTTATTGACTTAAATCTAGTACGGAATCATCCGCTTAACTTTTGGCGTATCGGCTTCGCTCACCAGGACGGATTGTCCCAGCTTCGCTTTCCGCTTCTTGTTCTTGGAAGTCAGAATGTGGCGCAAATGCGAATGGCGCCTCTTCACTTTCCCGGTTGCAGTCTTCTTGAAGCGCTTCGCAGCGCCTTTATGGGTTTTAAGTTTTGGCATGGATCCTCTCGAACGTAATCAATCTGAAACTGCGCGGGTGATTTAGGCCTGCTTGGCCTGCATTTGCCCTTGCGGAGCCGCCGCAGCGGCTTGTTTCGGTTCTTCCTTCTTCTTCATTTCTTTCTTTGCTGCTGCTGCTGCATCTTTCTTTGCCGTCGCCGCGTCTTTCTTCGGGGCCAATATCGCGTGCAGTGTATTGCCCTCTTGGCGGGGACGAAACTCCACAATGCTTTGGCCTTCCACGTCTTTCAGCAGGCGCTCAAGAATCTGGCGGCCCAGCATGGTCCGCGTCATTTCACGGCCACGGAAGAAGATCGTCGCTTTAACTTTGTCGCCTTCTTCCAAAAATCGCAGGACGTGGTTCTTTTTGGTTTCGTAGTCGTGGTCGTCCACGTTGATACGAAACTTCACTTCTTTAACCGTAATCTTCGTCTGGTGCTTTTTCGCCTCGCGCTCTTTCTTCTCCTGCTGGTACAGATATTTGCCGTAATCCATAATTCGGCAAACGGGAGGCTGCGCGGTGGGCGAGATTTCTACTAAATCCAGATTCCGTTCCCGGGCCAGCTTCATCGCCTCAAAAGGCTGCATAATGCCCAACTGGTTGCCGTCGTCATCCAATACCCGGATCTCCCGGGCGCGAATCCGGTCGTTTGTGCGAATAAAACGCTTGTCGATACTATCCTCCATCAAGCCCAAGCTAGACAGGGCCACTAAAAGTATAGCATGGGGTTAGAGACGAACTCTGAACGCCTGCGAGGCATACCCAGAGATTCATGGGCGCTTCGAGGGCCGGCAGTCCGGGAACTGGAAGCTGACGGCTGAATCCTGACGGCTGATTTAATTGGTCGGGACGGGCAGACGACTTTCGAACTTTTGTCTTCGTCCAGCCTGTAATGTCTCATTCTTGAGACGCGAGAAGGTCAATAAGTGAAAAGGCGATTTTTCGCCAACCAGCCATAGCGCTGCCCATTAACTCTTGGGGCAGCTGCAAATCACCGCTTTCATTGACTTGCCCAAAGCGGTTCCTTAACATTGCAGGCCAATGCTTGGCCGGACTGTCTCCCACTACCGCGTCGTAGAGAAACTCGGCGGAGGCGGGATGGGTGTGGTCTATAAAGCCGAGGATGTAAAGCTCGGCCGCTTCGTCGCGCTCAAGTTCCTGCCCGATGATGTAGCCAAAGACCCCCAGGCCCTGGCCCGATTCCAACGCGAAGCCAAAGCCGCTTCCGCACTCAATCATCCCAATATCTGCACGATCCACGAGATTGACGAGCAAGACGATCAAGCCTTCATCGTGATGGAGTATCTCGATGGCGTGACGCTGAAGCACAAGATCGGCAATCGTCCGCTCGAGACGGAGACGATCTTGTCTCTCGCGATCGAGATTGCCGATGCGCTCGATGCGGCGCACGGCGAAGGCATTATTCATCGGGACATCAAGCCGGGAAATATTTTTGTCACCAAGCGCGGGCGCGCCAAGATTCTGGACTTTGGCCTGGCGAAGATCGGCGTGGCCAGCAGTTCTTCGAGCAGGATTGCATCGCTTGAGACGCAGACTGCGGTTGAGGCGGACCACCTGACCAGTCCGGGATCGACGCTTGGGACCGTGGCCTACATGTCGCCGGAGCAAGCCAAAGGCAAGGAATTGGACACTCGAACCGATCTGTTTTCGTTCGGCGCAGTTCTGTACGAAATGGCAACCGGAGCGCTGCCGTTTCATGGCGACACCACGGCGCTGATCTTCAACGCCATATTGAACGCTGACCCGCCGCCTACGATTCGCTTTAATCGCGAGCTTCCGCCCAAACTGGAAGACATCATCAATAAGGCGCTGGAAAAAGACCGCAATCTGCGTTACCAAAGCGCGGCGGAAATGCGAACGGATTTACAGCGGCTGAAGCGGGATACGGAGACCGGACGAGCCAAAGCCACGAGTTCGGGCTCCGAAGCGATCGCACAGGAAAGCGCACCGCAAGCTGCAACTGCTCAGCGAACTCCGGCTTCGAGCTCCGCACCCACGGTTGCTGCGCCCTCCTCAGCCAGCGCGGTAAAACCGGCTGACGCTTCCGTAACTGAGAACCGGAATCTTTGGAAGATCGCGGTTTCTGTCGTTGTGCTGCTGGCTTTTATTGGTGGCGGTCTCTACTATCGGTTGCACCATGCCAAACGCCTGACCGACAAAGACACCATCGTTCTCTCCGATTTTGCCAACAGCACGGGCGATGCCATATTCGACGACACGCTGAAGACCGCACTCCGTGTCTCTCTGCAGCAATCTCCGTTCCTGAGTGTGCTTTCCGACGACAAAGTCGCGGAGACCTTGCAACAGATGACTCGTCCACCCGATACGAAGCTCACCCCGGACGTCGCTCGCGAGCTTTGCCAGCGGGCGGGCAGCAAAGCTTACATCGCTGGAGCGATCGGAAGTTTGGGGAGCAAGTATGTACTCGAATTGAAAGCGGTGAATTGCCAGAGCGGAGACTCGCTCGCCGAGCAGCAGGTGACGGTGGAGTCCAAGGAGAAAGTGCTGGACGCGCTGGGCCAGGCGGCGTCGAAGCTGCGGCGTGAGTTGGGCGAATCGCTGGTCTCGGTGCAGAAGCTGGATGTTCCGCTCGAACAGGCCACCACGTCTTCGCTGGAAGCTCTGAAAGAGTTCAGCCTTTTCCACATTGAGGATCCCGGATCGCTAGCCCATCTGGAACGTGCCATGGAGCTTGATCCTAGTTTTGCCTCGGCAATCCACACGGCTGGCCTCTACTATGAAGTCAGGGGCCAACGAGGGCGGGCCAAAGAGTATTACGCCAAGGCCTTCCAGTTGCAGGATCGTACCAGTGGGGAGGAAAAGTTCGTCATTGCCACCGACTATTATGAAGTCGTAACCGGGCAGCTGGATAAGGCGGCAGAAACATATCAGGAGCTGATTACCACCTACCCAATCGATGCCGCGGAATGGAAGAACAATCTAGCCCTCGTGTACTGCAAGCAGGGGCAGTATGAAAAAGCGGCGGAAATCTTCAGGCAAATAGCGCGCGCCCGTCCGACGGAGGCTACCTTCAAGGCGAATCTTGCCTTCGTAACTCTTCGCCTGCAACGCCTCGACGAAACCCGTCAAGTTGCCCGCGACATGCAGGCGTCTAACATAGATGATCCGTTTTCTCGGGCTGCTCTGTATGCTTTTGCCTTTGTTGGAGGGGACGCCAAGGCTATGTCCGATCAGTTGCAGTGGTTTACGGGTAAGCCGGAAGAGAACATTGGACTTTGGATTGCGTCCGACACCGAGGCGTATGGCGGTCATCTGGGCAAGGCGAGACAGCTGACCAAACAGTCTGTCGATTCGGCGATTCGCGCCGATAGCAAAGAAAGTGGTGCGAACGGGCAGGCGATAGCTGCGCAGCGCGAGGCGGCTTATGGCAATTCTGCGTTAGCGCGGCAGTTAGCGGAAGAAGCTCTGAAACTGGCTCCCGAGAGTGAGGGCGTCGAGGCGGTAGTTGCGCTTACATTTGCTATGGCGGGCGATACGGCGGGAGCTGAATCGCTGGCGCAAGACCTGAACAAACAGTCACCTCTGGATATGCAGATGCAATCTCTCTGGCTGCCTGCGATTCGGGCGCAATTGGCGATCAACCGTAAGGACCCGACGGCAGCGCTCGCCGCCCTCGAACCGGCCTCACCACCCATCGAGTACGGGGTCTCTCCTTTACTCGACCATGTTTACTGCCTCCAGCCTACCTACATTCGTGGCGAGGCTTATCTCGCGGCCGAAAAGGGCAAGGAAGCCGCCGCTGAGTTTCATAAGATTCTCGACCACAGCGGTATCGTATGGAACTGTTGGACGGGAGCATTGGCGCATCTCGGGGTCGCGCGCGCGAACGCGCTGCAAGCAAAGAACTCCCAGGGCGCAGACGCGGACGCCGCACGAGTGCGAGCGCTAGCGGCTTACAAAGACTTCCTCACCCTCTGGAAAGACGGCGACCCCGACATACCCATCCTGAAACAAGCCAAAGCCGAGTACGCGAAGCTGCAATAGTCGAGCAAGTCTTTTTTCGGGGTTGTTCCAGCCTGCGACGCGGCACATGTTCTTAACTATCGAAAACAAGCGTTTTCACTCATGACTTAAGGGGCAGTTCAAAAGGGGAATAATGGGTACGCCTTGAAGTTTCTGAAAACAAAGGCGCAAATTATTGGTCGGGAC
>Ga0181522_10000054_pt1 | contig 88893 bp, 83 predicted proteins | sample PEATcosm2014_Bin_27_FD_121103 | JGI IMG/M metagenome (GOLD analysis project Ga0181522, IMG submission 121103) | Peatland microbial communities from MTU Mesocosm Facility, Houghton, MI, USA - PEATcosm2014_Bin05_10_metaG | ecosystem: Environmental > Terrestrial > Soil > Wetlands > Peat | place...
CTTAAATCCGTAAGCTAAATCGATGTGCCTCTCGATTTAAGCCACTCTCTTCGCGATTGATACTCAGGGATGCCCGGGGGCGTCCGAGCCCGTCCTGCGGCCTCAGAAGCGGAAGCAGGGGCATTGCAGGGTTTGGGCGGACCCTCGAAAATCGGCCGGGCCCCGTGGGAACGACAAAGTGGTTGGAGCACTGAAGCTCCGCGCAAGATCCCTCGCCTCGCTGGAGAGAACGCATGCCTTCGGGATGACAAGTTGGTTAGGGCGGTGCTCGAGGCGTCACGCATCCACGCTCAGAAAATCTTTTGTGAGTCGAGCAGGATGGTGACCGGGCCATCGTTGACGAGTTCGACTTGCATGTCTTGTTGGAAGCGTCCGGTTTCGCAGGGTAGTCCGGCGGCGCGGATCTGGTTGACGAAATATTCGTAGAGTGGCCGGGCGATGGCGGGCGGAGCGGCCGAATCGAAAGATGGGCGTTTGCCGCGGCGGACATCCCCGAAGAGCGTGAATTGCGAGACCGCGAGCACGCTGCCGCCGATATCGGCGACGGAGAGGTTCATCTTGCCGTTTTCATCATCAAACACGCGAAGCCCGGAGATTTTTTCGGCGAGGTAAGCGGCATCAGATTCGGTGTCAGTCGAAGACACGCCGAGGAGGACGAGAAGTCCGCGGCCAATTTGGCCCGTGATTTCATAATCAGAGGAATCGTTACCCACGCTGACTTGAGCGCGGCGAACGCGCTGCACCACGGCACGCATGCGAATTAGTGTAATCGACCACCGTTCGTCAATTGACCATCACGAGCGGCAGCGGTTAGGATGCAACTTGGCCCAGGGCAAAACATCCAATAGAGGCAAGTGCAACTTTTCTTAGTCTTTTAATACCAAATCTTTACAGCAATCCCCGAAGCCCAGTACACTACCTGTTTCGTCCAGGCTTATTTGGAGGCGAAGGAAATGGCAACTGGAGGCAATAAAGTGAACCCGGAGAAGGTGCGGTTGCTAATCGCGGAGAAGCTGGGCGTGGATGAGTCCGAAGTCACGCCCAATGCGAGCTTTGTGGACGATTTGGGCGCGGATTCGCTGGATCAGGTGGAGCTGGTGATGGCGCTCGAAGAGGAATATGGCTTTCAGGTCTCGGACGAAGATACCGAAGGGATGCAGACCGTGAAGTACGCGATCGAGTACGTGCAGAAACACGCAAAAACAAGAAAGTAAACGGCTTGCCCTCACGACGAGCCGCGCAAGTGAGATAATTTTCAAAGCGCTTTCAGCAGCACTTGTTTTAATACCAGCGGGCCCAATTTCAGAACCACCAAGGAGAAGACATGGCAGCAGTGGATGAGAAGGTAAAGCAGATTATTGTGGAGCAACTGGGAGTGGACGAGGCGGAAGTGACTCCGACGGCGTCGTTTGTGGACGACTTGGGCGCGGACTCCCTGGATACGGTGGAGTTGGTGATGGCGTTTGAGGAAGCCTTCGAAATCGAAATTCCCGATGAAGACGCGGAGAAGATCCGCACCGTGCAGGATGCTGTGGATTACATCGGCAAGCACGCGAAGGGAACCAAGTAGTTTGAAGCGACGGGTCGTAGTCACGGGGATTGGCCTGATTTGCGCAGTGGGCGAGACCACGGAAGAAACGTGGAAGAACCTGCTGGCGGGGCAGAGCGGCGTGGACCGCATCACGCAATTCGACCCGGCGCAGCACAGCTGCCAGATCGCGGCGGAGATCAAGAACTTCGATCCCCTGAAATTCATCGAAAAAAAAGAAGTCAAGAAGATGGGCCGGTTCATTCATCTGGCGATTGCCGCGTCAGAGGATGCGATGAAATCGTCAGGGTTGCAGGTGACGCCGGAGATTGCCGAGAAGGTGGGCGTATTCATCGGTTCGGGCATCGGCGGGTTCGACGTCATCGAACGGGAACACATCAACCTGCTGAAGGGTGGCCCGCGAAAGATTTCCCCGTTTTTTATTCCGGCCTCGATTGTGAATTTGGCAGCGGGATGCGTCTCCATGCGGTACGGGGCCAAGGGCCCGAATGAGGCGACCGCGACAGCATGCACCACCAGCGCTCATGCCATAGGCGATTCGGCAAGAATTATTCAGTACGGCTCGGCGGATGTGATGATTGCGGGCGGCAGCGAGGCGACGATTACCCCTTTGTGCGTGGGCGGATTTGCCGCGATGCGGGCCCTCTCAACCCGCAACGATGAACCTGCGAAAGCCAGCCGCCCATGGGACACGGCCCGCGATGGGTTCGTGATTGGCGAAGGCGCGGGCATTCTGATTCTCGAAGAACTGGAATTTGCCAAAAAGCGCGGGGCGAAGATTCTGGCCGAGATTGTGGGCTATGGCATGAGCGGCGACGCTTATCACATCACACAGCCGGCGCCCGAGCATGAAGGCGCATTTCGCGTCATGCGAAACGCGGTGCAGGACGCGGGATTGAAGCCGAGTGACATTGGCTATGTCAACGCGCACGGAACCTCCACGCCGATTGGCGACACGCTGGAAGCGCAGGCGATCCGTAACTTCTTTGGAAAAGATACGACGCCGCCGGTGAGCTCGACGAAGTCCATGACCGGGCACTTGCTGGGCGGGGCGGGCGGTTTGGAAGCGGGCATTACGATTCTCGCTTTACGCGACCAGATTATGCCGCCGACCATTAATCTCGACAACCAAGACCCGGAAACCGCGGGCATGGATTTTGTGCCCAACGTGGCGCGCAAAGCGAAGTTTGATTACGCGCTGTCGAATTCCTTCGGCTTCGGGGGAACAAACGGCGCGCTGATCTTCAAGCGTTGGACGGAATAAGGCGCGGGCGCTTTTCGTTCCGTCATTCCACTCTTGCCACCTTGTCATTCCGAGGAACGACGAGGAATATGCTTTGTTCGCGGACAAAAAGATTCGCTCCGCCGCAGCCCCGAAGCTGCGCATTGCCCTGTGCCTGCCGATTTTAGAGCCTTTCGGCCCTGTTTTCCCCGGGCAATTCTTGGGATATGCTGACAGGCGCGCGTCCGCTTGAGCAGAGGGATGGGAGTGGGCGGAAGGAAGTACGGTATGAGCAAGACAAGTTTGAGTTTTTTCTTTCTTGTTGCATTCGCGCTTTTTGCTTTCACGGCGCTGATGTGCGCGTCGGCGGCGGGCCAGGCTGCCAACTACAAAGTGATTCATAGCTTTTCGGGTTTCCCGAATGACGGGATGACAACGAGTTCGTCCGTCGTGTTCGATAAGTTAGGTAACATGTACGGCGCGACCGATGGCGGCGGGAACCAGACGGGCTGTGGAGACTTCGGTTGTGGAACTGTGTATGAGCTTTCCCCGGACGGGCAGGGCAACTGGACTGAGACAATCCTCTACAACTTTTGCCAGAACTTCGACGGCGTGTCCTGCCTGGATGGAGCCTCTCCCAATGGGCTCACGATCGATTCCTCCGGCAATTTATATGGTACGACCTACCAGGGTGGCACCGGTCAGCAGCTCGTCACCATTGGGGCCGGGATTGCCTTCGAGCTGTCGCCGCCGAGCCAGCAAGGCGGGGTCTGGACTGAGACTGTGTTGCATAACTTTTGCAGCGAACTCAGCAATGGCGCTTGCCTGGACGGATGGGTGGGGGTAGTTGGTCCGCTTGTTCTTGACAAGGCCGGAAACCTGTATGGAACGACCGCCCTCGGTGGCACGGGCCATGTAAAGGGCGAGCCTAGTGGCGGGGAAGGCGTTGTTTTCAAGCTGGCGCGCGGTGTCGTCGGTTGGGAGGAGACCGTCCTGCACAATTTTTGTACTCAGGGGCAGGGCGACGACTGCCCGGATGGTTATCAGCCAGGCGGTGGCCTGAGTTTTAGCAAAGCCGGCGATCTCTACGGCACCACGGCCTATAGTGGAAATATCAATGAGGCGGATGGTGGATCTCTCTTTGTGCTGTCGCCCAACGGGGAAGGGTGGAAATACAAACTGCTCGATGTCATCCCTTTTAATTCGCAATTATATTTACCCTTATCCCCGATAGTCTTTGACGCAGCTGGCAACCTATATAGCTCGCTCAACGCCGGTAATAATAATAATGGCGGCCTCTTTCGCGTCGACAGAAAAACGCGTCGCGTAACTCTTTTCAAATTTGACGGCAGCGACGGAGCCGGGCCCGGGAACGTGTACATCGACGAAAAGGAGAATGTTCTCTACGGCACAACGGCCGGCGGCGGCCCGATTAACGGAGGAACAATATATAGCATCAACGCCGCTGGGCAGGAGAGCGTACTCCATAGCTTTTGCCAACAAAAAAATTGCACCGACGGACAGGCTGGCAATGGCCTAAGGCCAGATGGGGAGGGCAATCTCTACGGTACCAGCGAATTCGGCGGCGCTGACGGCCTAGGTGACGTGTTTGAGTTCACGCCGTAGCTCGGGGGCGTTTGGGACTCGGGCATACGCCCTTCTGTGGGAGCGGCGCGTGAGATCCCGCAGCGTGCTGGTAAGAGCGCAGCCGCTCGGGACGACAATGGTTATAGAGAAAAAGCAGATTCCTACGCGCATGCTCGCCGCTTTGCGGCTCGACATGGCTCGGAATGACAAGGTGGTGAGTGTGTGTGAGCTCCGCGCGAGGTCTCTCAGCCTGCTGGTAAAAACGCAGGCTTTCGGGATGACAATGATTTATCAAGAAAAAAGCAGATTCCTACGTGCATCCTCGCGGCTTTGCGGCTCCGCATGGCTCGGAATGACAACGTTTATAAAGTAGTTGTGAGGCGCAAGCACCGCTCGACATAGTCCCATCCGCGACCCAAGTAACTGCCCTTTGGTACCCCTACCCTGTCCTAAAACCTCTTTGCGTGGGGGCAACTTCCCGCGCCAGAATAGGGTTTCAAGGCAATTCCACTTCGAGAGGAAAGAGGACGGAAACCCTGGAAATGACCCTCGCAACCCAAATCCCCAATCGCAAAGCGGCGGCGCGCACGGCGCTGGTGGACTTGAAAGACAGCGCGCGGCTGATTTTGACCGAATGCTTCCGGCAATTTGGCATTCAAAGCGTGGCCTTGAATGGCAAGGCGGCCGATCGGCTGCACAAAGAGAAATTCGACGCCTGCGTGGTCAAGCTGGCCCCGGGGGCGGAAAACGTGATGGACGTGGTGCGCGGCTCGCCCTCAAATAACCGCATGGTGATTTACGGCGTGGGCGGCAGCGTGCAGGACGCGATGAAGTTTTCGAAGTATGGCATCAACGCCGTGTTCAATGAACCATTGGAGCGGCAGACGGCGCTCAAGCTGGTGCGTTCGACGCAGATGCTGGTGCTGCATGAGTTCCGGCGCTATGTGCGGGTCCCGGTAATTACGGAGATTGCCGTGACTGCGGGAGAAAAGAGCTTTACGGCGACCAGCCTGGAAATAAGTTCGGGCGGCATGTCGCTGAAGTCGGGAGAAATCGTGAGCCCGGGGCAGGCGATGGAGATTTCCTTTGCCCTGCTGACGTTGCCAAGGTTGTGGGTGAAGGGCAACGTTACGTGGCGGAATCAGGCGAAAGGGACGTTTGGCATTCGCTTCGATGCGCAGGACGAGCGGCGCAGAAAAATCCGGCAGTGGGTGGAAGCGTATTTGGAGAATTAGGGCTTTCGGCGCCCCCAGTATGCGTTCATCTTGCCGGAGGCCACAGGGAGAACTCCTCGACGCTTCCTGTAGAATTGAGTTATGGCTGGCTCTTCACAGCTGATACAGATTGAAGTCGGGCCTCCGGTGCGGCAGCCGAAGCCGAGCTGGCTGCGGGCGAAAGCCCCGGTCGGGGATAACTTCCATGAATTGAAGAAGCTGGCGCGTGGGTTGGGCCTGCACACGGTATGCGAGTCGGCGCAGTGCCCGAACATCGGCGAATGCTGGAACCATAAAACGGCGACATTTATGCTGCTGGGCGATATCTGCACCCGCCGCTGCGGATTTTGCGCAGTGCCCAAGGGGCGTCCTGAGGCGATTGATTGGGATGAGCCTAGGCGCGTGGCCGAGGCAGTCGCGACTTTGGGATTGAAACACGCCGTGGTGACGAGCGTGAATCGTGATGACGACAATGTTGGCGGAGCGAAGATTTTTGCCGAGACGATCCGCCTGATTCGGGAGATGACGCCGGGCTGCTGGGTGGAAGTGTTGATTCCTGATTTTCAGGGTCTCGAAGAGCCTCTAAAAATCGTCCTCGATGCCAAGCCGGATGTGCTCAATCACAACACCGAAACTGTTCCGCGTTTGTATCGCGCGGTGCGGTCGGGCGCGCGTTATCAGCGGACGCTGGATTTGCTGGAGAACGCCAAGAGATTATCGCCGGGGATGGTGACGAAATCAGGCGTGATGGTCGGCATCGGCGAGAGCACGGAAGAATTGATTGAAGTCTTCCGCGATTTAGGCGGGCGTGGCGTGGATATTCTTACGGTCGGGCAGTATTTGCGGCCGTCGAAAGATCATCTGCCTATGACGCGATATTACACGCCGGAAGAATTTGTGTATTTGAAAGAGCAAGCACTGAAGTTCGGCTTCCGTCATGTCGAGTCCGGGCCGCTGGTGCGGTCAAGCTACCATGCGCACGAGCAGGCCGAGGCCACTCGGCCAGTCAGCGTAATTTAGCGGCCGGTTTATCCCAAAAGCAGATTCCTTGCGCATCTTCGCTAGTAGGGAAGCGAGCCAAGCGCGCGATCGTTGCGACGCAGAAGCAGCGTCCCCTCGCGCGGCTCGCCCAGGTCCTTCGACTCGCGCAGTGACGGCGCTCGCTCAGGATGACAATGTGGTTGGGTTCTTGCGGAGTTAACGATTCTTCGCGTAAATCCCAACTGCAATCACTACGCAAGCCAGCACGAACATCGGCGCATAACCGCCATCCGGTACCGGCACTGGTGGCCCAGGCGGCGTGGGCGGCGCGGGAGGCTGCGGGGGCTTAGGCGGATGCGGTTGCGCCGTCACGCAACAACCGCCACCGCTGTGTGGCGGAATCACGACCGGAAATGTAGGCGGGCCACCGGCGACGACAATCGGCGGAGGGCCTGGCGGAGTGATGGGCATTCCAATCGGTTGCCCGACAGCTGCGGGAGCAGGCTGAGATGCGTTCTCCGCCAAAACTTCTGTGGGTGCGGACTCAGGTGCGACAGGAAGTTCGGCGGGGCCGAGGAGCGTGACGTCAACCGGTTCCGAGGGCGCTTGCGGCGTGAACGAAACCTGATTTCCGCACAAGGCTCGAATCATGTAGAAGCCGTCGGTAAGAATCAATTCGCCGCGGTGCAGTGTGATGCATTTCTGTGTCCAGCTGATTTTGCCGTTACGGCGGAATGAGACATACGCGCAGGCATCCCTTTGGAGAACGACGAATTTTGCGTGGCGAAAATCGAAGGCCTGAAAGTGTTGGGCGATTTCCGCATTGCCGGCCATGGCGCGACGAAGGTCTTCGGGGGCGTGCACTCCGTAGGGAATCACCGAAAAGGGATAATTCACTCGCTTGATGCCATGCGGCGCGGGCGGCGCAAAGGAGTGGTCAGAGGTTACGGCAGCGGTCTTGGGCGCGGGACGCCAAAACGCAAGCACACCGATGCCCACGCCTAGACATAACATAACGGTGAGCGGCATGTAGAAATAGAAGCGGACTTCAGTCACGCGAGATGCACGGGATGGCTGCTCTGGGCGCAATCGATCCACAACACAAAACCTCAAATTTTACTCAGCGGAGCTACTGGAGGAGGGCTGGAACGGCCTACTGACGCCGCATTTATAGATTAGCAGATTTTCACGGACAAGCGAACGGCTGTTCCGAAAGGAGCTAGGTAAGAAAGACCCTAGTGTTTCATTGAGAGCAAAATCTCTACAAATTTTTACAACAACGTTTGGTCACGATTTGTGCATCTTACCCGTCTATAGAGAGTACGAGAACGTAGAAGTGGAGGTGCAAGAATGGGAATCGCAACGAGTATCGGCAGTGAAATCGGCGGGGCACACAACAGCAGCGAAAATCTTCATGTGCAGGGCGTGGTCAAGGCGGCACACGAAGAGTTGAGACAGTTGATACGGCAGCGGGCTGAGATCATGAAGCGCATCGGCACGCTCAAGCAGACGATTGTGGGCCTGGCGAACCTTTTCGGGGATGAGGTACTTGGCGAGGACCTGCAAGAAATCATGGACCGCAAGACCAGTGAAAGACAACCGGGGTTCACGCGGATGTGCCGCACCGTGCTGATGGAAGCGGGGCAGGCGCTAAGCGCGCGGGAAGTCTGCCAGCAGATTCAGGAGCGTAGTCCGGCGATCATGCAGCGGCACAAAGATCCGCTGGCTTCGGTGACAACGGTGCTGAACCGGCTGGCGGAGTATGGCGAGGCGCAGAGCGTGGTGCGGGACAATGGGCGACGGGCATGGGTTTGGGCTTCGGAGCGGACGCCGGCGCTTGAACACGTTCAGGCGGCCAAGCACGCAATGGCATAAAGTTCCTACCGTGGGCGGCAAACAAGGGTCCTGCATCAGGAGATGCGGGGCCTTTGTTGTTTTCGTAGTCTGTTCTATTCCGGAGGAAGCAACATGCCTTTTTCCAGGTGCCGCGTAATGCGCGCATAAGTTGCCGCGTGAGGATCGTGTGTGACCATCACCACGGTCTTCTTGAAGTCTTCATTGAGGCGCTTGAGAATTTCCAGCACTTCGGTGGCGGAGTGGCTGTCGAGATCGCCGGTGGGTTCGTCGGCGAGCAGGAGAGTCGGGTCGCTGGCGATGGCACGAGCAATGGCGACGCGCTGTTCCTGACCGCCGGAGAGCTGCTTCGGCAGGTGATCGACGCGCTCTTCGAGGCCAACGAGCTTCAGGGCGGTCATGACGTGATCACGACGCTGGGCGGCGCTGAGCTTGGTGAGCAACAGCGGCAACTCGACGTTCTCGAAGGCGGTGAGAACGGGAATCAGATTGAACGTCTGGAAGACATAGCCGATGTGGGTGTTGCGCCAGTGAGCGGATTGGGCATCGCTGAAGCGAAAAATATTTTCGCCGAGCACGAGCAATTCACCGCTGGTGGGCCGATCGATGGCGGCGATCATGTTGAGGAGTGTGGTCTTGCCCGAGCCCGACGGCCCCATGAGGGCCATGAATTCTCCGGCGGCGATGTCGATGGAAACATCATCAAGGGCTTTGACTTCGAAGGCGTCGCGCTTGAATATCTTGCTGACGTTTTTCACTTGAACGACTTTGGTCTGGGTTGCGACGTTGTTGGCCGTGGCTGTGCTCATAACTAGGATTGCCCCTTCACTGAGATTAACTCTTCAATTTGCTTGACCCTTTAATTTGCCTGACCCTTCAATTTGATCTTGTCGCCATCTTTCAGATTGGCTGGGCCGGCCGTGATGACGTTTTCTCCGCCGACCAGCCCGCTGACTAAAACTCCGCCGCTGCGCTGCGAGAGCACTTGCACTTCACGCCGTAGAGCCTTGCCATTGAATGCGATGAAAACTACTTTCTTACCATCGAGGTCACGAACGGCATTAGTTGGAACGAAGACGCCCGCCGGGCCCGACTTGGCAGCTTTTTCTTCTGGGGCGAGGAATTTGACGGTCGCGTTCATGTCCGGACGCAAATAACTGTCGGGATTGAGAATTTGCACTTTCACCTGGACCGTGGCTTTTTGGCGATTCGCCTCGGGAGAAATCTGCGCGATCTCGCCTTTGTATTTACGATCGGGATAGGCGTCGAGAGTGATGACGCCTTTTTCGTTGGGAGTCAATTTGGCGAAGTCATCCTGTGCGATGTCGAGCTCGACCTGAATGTCATTCAAATCAGCGAGCGCGACCACCGAACCCTGCGGACCGCCTTCGGCCGAGCTGGCAAATTGGGCGGTGATGAGTTCACCTTTTTCGGCGGTGCGTTCGAGGATGGTGCCGCCGATGGGAGCGCGGATCACGGTCGCGTCGAGGAGTGTTTTGGCGTAGTCGGCCTGACCTTGGGCTTGTTCGTAAGCTCCTTTGGCGCGCAGAATTTCCTCCTGCCGGGGGCCGAGCTTCATTAATTCAAAACTCTTGTTGAGCGAATTGACTCGTTGCTGATCGGCTTCGTACTTCGCCGTGGCATCGTCGAGGAGTTGCTTCGATACGACGCCCTGCGACCAGAGTGATTTGGTGCGGTCGAGGGTCGCCTTGTCGTCCACCAGCGTGGCCTGGGCTTCATCGAGATTGTGCTGCGCCTGATCGATTTCCTGCGGGCGGGAGCCATGCTCCAGTTCTTCCAGGTAGGCGTGGGCGCTGTCAGCTGCGCCTTTGGCCTGTTCGTATTGAGCGCGATATTCTTCGTCCTGGAGGCGCACCAGAACCTGGCCTTCTTTCACCTTGTCGCCTTTTTCCACGCCGATCCATTGCACGAGACCGGTGACCTTGGAGTTCACGTTGATTTTGTGATGAGCGACGACATATCCGCTGGCAGAAAGAACGATGCCGCCGACATCGGAGCTTTCGGCGGTAGCGCGGGCGGTTTCGACTTCGGGAACATCCGAAGAGAAAAGGCGGAAGCCGAGGGCAACAATTCCAAGAAGAACGACGACGGAAATTCCGATAACAATGGAACGGCGGGCCCAGGCTGGACCATCGCCCGCGGAGTGGCGTGAGGAATGGTCGATGCGCAAGCCTTCCAGGTCGTGATGTTTTGAGTCAATCGCCATACATTAATCTCGCAATGCAGTCAGAATATCGCGTCTGGCGGCCTGCCAGGCGGGCGCGATGCCGCCGAGCAATCCCATGATGACGGCGAAAACCACAGCGCCCCCAATTACCGCCGGCGTCATGCGCAGGCTGAAGACGATCTCGCTGAAAGTTACGGCGTTTGACGTGCCGGTCGTCATCCCATTAAAGGGCAGCATCAGGACAATACCGACAGCCGCGCCCAGGAGTGACAGGACCACCGATTCGAAAACGAAAGACGTCAGGATGCTCGGGCGCGAGAAACCAATCACGCGCAGCGTAGCGATTTCACGAGAACGATAAGCGACGGCAGCGTACATGGTATTCATGGCGGCAAAACTCGAGCCGATGGCCATGATGACGGCGACCATGATGCCGACAAATTTAATGGGCGCGCCGGAACTGGTTTGCTTGGCGTAGTACTCGGGTTCGAGCAGACCATCCATTTTCAGGCGCTGGTCGTCGCTGACTCGGTGCTTGAGGGCGTCGGCGCTGACAGCGTCGGTGGCGCGAAGATAGGCGGATGAATAGCCACCCTGGCGATCGAAGTCGGATGCCATCTGATTGACGTCGCCCCAGATTTCCGATTCGTAGGCATTGCCACCTGCGTCGAAGACGCCAACAACGGTCCATGGGCCTTTGCCGAATTCGATGGTGTCTCCGACGTTGGCGTGAGCAAAGCGCTTCTGAATGGAATCGCTGACCACGACTTCGCGCTGGCCGGGAGTAAACCAGCGGCCTTGCACGAGCTTCACGCCGGGGCGCATTTCGAGGCCATCCGGCATCATGCCGCGCACGGTCACGTTGACTTCACCCGTGCCGTCTTTGCGGGGGAGCACGATGACGACGACGAGTTCGGCGGAGGCCATGGGCTCACCGTGCGAGTCTTTGGCGATGCCCGGCAACTCGCGCAGCGTGGGAAAGAGCGCTGCGTCGAATCCGCCGGAGAGTTCGGCGATGGAACCTTTGCGCAGAACCAGCACATTGAGCGGATCACCCGTGTTGACGAAGGCACGATTGAGACCGGCGAGCAGCGCCATGAGGAAGATCGCGGTGGTGACGGTCAATGCTATGCCCAGCGCGGTCATGCCGGTAAGGCCTTTGCGCATCTTTAAATTACGGAGGTTGTATTTGATGGGAATTGCCATAGAGATTTCAGCCGATGTGGCGCAGGCCCTCCACGATGCTGGTTTGCGATGCGTTGTAAGCGGGGATGGAACCGCTGAGTACGCCCACGACCGCGGCCACGAACAAAGCGACCACGACGGTGGGGAGGGTCACCACGAATCCCGCGGGAACGCCGACGGCTACGGGCGATTTACTGAGCAATTGCGTGAACACAATGGCCGCAACTATGCCAAGAATTCCGCCGATGACAGAGAGCGCGATGGACTCGCCGACAAACAGCGACAGGACGCGGCGTTTGGTGAAGCCCAGAGTCTTCAACACCGCAACTTCGCTGGTGCGCGAGCGGACCGACATCGCCATAGTGTTGGCAGAGACGAGAAGTATCGTGAACACGACCGCGCCGCAGATGCTCAAGATAAAGGCTTTTACGTTGCCGAGTTGGGCGATGAACGAGAGACGGAAGGCATGCTCACTCTCGGATTTAGTCGGTGCAGGAGCGTTGTGAAACATATCATCAATGGCTTTCTCGACTTCGGGAACATCTTTCTCAGTTTCGACACGCGTGTCATAGAAGCCCGCCGTTCCTTTGAACCAGGGTACAGCTTCTTCGAGATACTTCTCGTTGAAGTAGAGAATGCGCGGCGAGGGATCCATGGTATAAATCGCGCGAATGGTGAGTTCGGGATTGACTTCGAAAATCGTGCCCAGCAACGTGATGCGGTCGCCTATCTTCCAGCCGAATTTTTTCGCCAGTTCCGCGTCCACCATAGCGCCGGCGCGGTCGCGCTGCCAGGCGGCGACCTGATCGGGCGGCACGATTTTGTCAGAGGCGACTTTCAAATATTCGTCCGGATCGGTGGCCATCTGCGTGAAGCTGTGTTCGGGACGGTCGTCAATATACTTGCCGCCGAACCACGTCATCGGCACTACGGCCACGACGCCGGGGATGGTGCGAATCTTGTCGCGATAGTAAAGCGGTAGGAAATTGGCGAGCGACGTTTTGTGGCGCGTGATGACGCGCTTGGCTGATTCGGGAGCGCCTTTATCGAGATAGAAACTGCGCCAGATGGTCATCATGAGCGTGAGCAGCAGCAAGGAAAAGCCGATGCTCAAGATGGTCAGGATGCTGCGCCGCTTATTGCGAAACGCGCTCTTCACGATGAATCCGGCGAGGGTCATAAATCTATTAACCTATGTGACGCAATCCTTCCACGATGTTCACGCGCGAAGCATTGTACGAGGGAATGACGGCGCTTAAGAATCCAACAAGCCCGGCGACCACTAGCGCCAGGAGCAGGGTGCCCGGCGTGACCCTCGCGGCGGAGAACATCATTCCAAAGCCGGGCGCGTGAGAGAGCAAATAGATTAAAACATAGCCGCCGAGAGCTCCCATCAAGCCGCCAAAAAGCGCGAGTGTAATGGCTTCCCCGACAAACATCCCCAAGATCGTTTCACGGCGGAAGCCGAGCGTCTTCAGAACTGCGACTTCGCGCGTGCGCTCGCGGATGGACATCGCCATGGTATTCGCAGAGACGAGAAGAATGGTAAACACGACGGCCGCACAAATACTGAGAATGAATGCCTTCACGTTGCCCAGCATGGCGACGAAGCCCAATTGAAAAGCTTTCTCGCTTTCGGTCTTCGTGGGTTGCGGGGAGTTGCGGAACATGTCATCCACGGCCGTGGCAATTTTGCTGACGTCTTCCGGATTGTCGGCAAGAATGCCGAAGGTTCCCGCGGTGCCTTTAAAGAACGAGACGGATTCTTCGAGGTACTTGGAGTTGAAATAGACGGACTGATCGTCGGGGTCGCTCGTAAAAATACCGCGAATGTAGAGCTCTAGGTTGACGGGATAAATAGTGCCCTTGAGCACAATGCGGTCGCCAATTTTCCAATTGTATTTCTTGGCGAGTGTGGAATCGACAACCACACCCTGACGATCATGCTGCCAGGCTGCGACCTGGTCGGCGGGAATTTTGAAATCGGTGTAGGTCTTGAAGAACTCATCCGGATCGGTGCCGAACTGGGCGAAAAAATGCTCTGGTTTGTCGTCGATGTATAAGCCGCCAAACCAGGAAACGGGGACGACGGAGACGACGCCGGGAACGGCGCGGATTTTCTCACGGTAGTAAATCGGCAGAGCGAAGGTCAGGGAAACTTTGTGGCGGACGACGAGGCGCTGGGCCGACTGGGCACTGCCTTGATCCATGTAGAAGGCGTGCCAGATGGTCATCATCAAGGTGAGCAGGAGCAGCGAAAAGCCGATGCTCAGCACCGTGAGGATGCTGCGGCGCTTGTTGCGGAACGCGTTCTTCCTGACGAAGCCGGTCAAGGTCATTCGAGTGAACTCCGGGAGAAGACCAGGGCTGCCCCAACAGCATAGACGAAGCGCGTGGCTACCACAACCGGAAGTAAGCTTACGCGCTCATTTTCAAGGGGTTATGGGCGCGGTGCCAGTGGAGAAAGTCAGGCCCGGGGAATGACAAATGTCACGTGGAAAACGCCATGACCTTCGTAACGCGAAAGCGCTAGTTTTGGAGGGGAATTGGCGGGTTGCGGAGCTATTCTAGGCGCAGGATTTCCCCGAATTTTCAGCGTTTCCGGCGGACCCGAGTCCGCGAAAAGGTCAGAAAAGAGATGGAGAGCAAAATCGGCCGTTTTGAAATTCTCAGTGAACTTTCGCGTTCGGAGCGCGGCTGCGTGTACAAGGCCACGGATTCGGAGAGCGGACAGACCGTCGCGCTGAAAACCGTCAAGCTTGAGGATCTGGGGGACCAGGCCGCCACTTTTGTGCAGCGGGTGCAAGCCGAAGCCGAGGCTGCGAAGGCGCTCAACAGCCCAAACATCGCGGTCGTATACGGCACGGGAGATTTCGACGGGCATTTTTGTGCATCGCTTGAGTACATTCAGGGCAACAGCGTTTACACGACTTTAAGCCGGCAGGAAGGCTTTTCCATCTGGGATATTCAAGACATCACCCGCCAGGTTTGCCAGGCGCTTGACCACGCCAGCGGACACAAAGTTGCTCATGCCAGTCTGGAGCCGGCAAAGATCATGTCGGGTTGGGATGGGACGGTCAAGATACTGAGCTATGGCATCTCCACGATGGGCGATTACGCGGTGCAGGCCGCGGGCAAGCCGGGTGAAATTCTTTACTACATGTCGCCAGAGCAGCTGAATGGGGGCGCGCTGGATGTACGGTCGAATCTGTTCACGCTGGGAGCAATTTTGTACGAGATGGCAACGGAGCAGAAACCTTTCCCAGGCGACGAAGCCGAGCAGATACGGCAGCAGATAATCGGGACGATGCCGGCGGCGCCGATTCAGGTGAACGGCAAAGTGCATCCGGCGCTTAGCGGATTGATCATGAAAGCCCTGGCCAAGGATCCGGCAGAGCGGTATCAGTCAGGCCGGGAACTCGTGCTCGACCTGGAAAAGTGCAAAGACGCGCCGCAGAAAAAGACAGAAACGAAAAAAATGCCGGGCGTGGAAGCACCCAAAGGTTTAATGGGCGCGCCGGTGCGCAAAGCGCCGCCAGCACCAGTCGCGGCGAAGGCGCCGGAAGCAGTGGCGGCAAAGCCCGCGGAGAAACCACAGGAAGCGGCGGCACCAGCCGCGATGGCTGCGGCAGCCAGCGCGGGAACGAGCGCGGCAGGCAAAACAATCGTGGAGCCGGCTGCACCGCAAGCAGCGCCACAAATGACGATGTCTACGGCCACGGCGGAACCGGAAGTGGAAACCCCGCAGATCGCGGTTGATCCAGCGATGGCGGAGAGCGCTCCGGCGACACCCTCGACGGGACGAAGTTTCTCCGACATCAGTGAATTGCCTCCGATGAAGCCAGTGTTCATCGCGCCGCGAGCCCCAGCAGCGCCGGAAACACCGGCAGAAGAAGTTGCGCCCCCTGATGCCGTGCAGGCAGCCGTGTTCAAGGGTGCCGGTGCGGCAGAGGAGAAGCCAAAACTTCAGCCGAAAGAGATTGCCCGGAAAGCGGCCGCGGAAATCAACAAAGTGCCGCCCAAATTCTTCATGTACGCGATTGCAGGAGCACTGGGATTGATTTTGCTGGCAATCGTATGGATTGCTTTCAAGATCCACGCCGACAACGCCGATGACGATGCAGCCACAGCTCCGGCAGCAACGGCACCGGCGCCCGCTCCAGCGCCAGCGCCACAGGCTGCGGCTCCGGTTCCGGTGACGCCGGTTCCCGATGCGGCGACGGCGGTGGATGCCTCGGCCAATGCCGCGCCTCCGGCCGAGACCGCGGAGCAGCCGCAGGTCGAAGTGACTCCGCGTTACAGCAAGAAGCATCATGGCAAGAGCGCGCCGACCGCTCCCGCGATTGTTGCGGCTCAGCTCTCGGTGACATCGACGCCCTCGGGCGCGCAGGTGCAGATAGACGGGCACGCAGATCCATCGTGGGTCACGCCCTATAACGTTACGACGCTTGCGCCGGGCGCGCATACGGTGGTGATCAGCAAAGCCGGCTATGGAACCGAGACGCGCACCCTGAACCTGACTTCGGCAGCCACGGCGCTGCTTTCCGTGCAACTGGCCGCGCTGCAGGCTGCGATTGCAATTACCAGCACGCCGGCCGGCGCGAACATCCTGATGGACGGCAAAGACACGGGAAAGGTAACGCCGGCGCAGATTTCCGTGGACAAGCCCGGCAATCATACATTTACGGTGCGCAAGCAAGGCTATTTGGATGACACTTCAACCCAGAACCTGCAAACCGGACAGGTCTTACGTTACGGGCCAGCCCTGCGCGCGCTTGGTTCAGCGGACGACATTAAGTACGGCGGCAAATTCAAGAAAATGTTCGGTGGGGGCGACATGGCCAACATGGGCGCGATCGACATTAAAACGCAGCCCAAGGGAGCGCAGGTCGCCGTCAATAACCGCATTCTCGACAAGTATTCGCCGGTGGAGTTTTATCTGAATCCTGGCACCTACGTGGTGGACGTGACCCTATCGGGTTATCAGGGAATCCACCGCGTGGTGACGGTGGACAAGGGCGGCAAAGTGGTGATTGACGAGAGCCTTCAACCGCAGTAAACGATTTTTTCGAGGTTGCCTCCTGAGAGCGGCCCGCTCCGATGGTTTTCGGAGCGGGCCTTTTTTCGCTCTCCCTCAGGAGCGCATGCTAACGTCGAAATGCCCGCACGTATCCCGCGCGAAAGGCGTTGGCGTATTCTTGCTCATACGCGAATTTGTCGCCATATTCCCTGTGATAGCCGCGGTCTTCGTGGGCATATTTTCCGCGGGGGAAGGGCTGGAAGGCCTTGCCGTGGAAGAGGTCCTGGCGCCCTACCAGCGAGCCGTCTTCGAAGCCATTGTCGCGGGCGACGCGAAGCGCCGGGTCGCGGTAACCGTTTTGCGCCTCGGCGGCGCTGCCCAGAGTGAGCGCCAGAGCCGCTATGCCCAAAAACATTGCGAGTCTTTTCTTTTTCTTTTGCGAATCCCTGCCTTGCAACATCCTGTTTTGAAGCATCTTCCCTGGAAACATGCGAACACCTCCCGGAATGAGCGCTGTAAGCCTTGTCTGCAGCGCCATCTCCCCTCACTGCTATAGACACCAATGCAGAAGAAAAGTCGCTCTGTTTAAGTGGCGCGAAGATGACGCGGCGAGGCGGCGGTGGGCCAGATGTTAGACTTTGGAGTTTTCATACTCGCGGCGATTGAGGAGTTACTCTCATGGAAATCAGGCAGGTTGGCGTCATCGGGGCAGGCACCATGGGCAATGGCATCGCCCATGTTTTTGCCCGCAGTGGATACAACGTAATTTTGTGCGACATCGAACAGCGTTTTCTTGACCGGGCTTTGCAAACGATTGAGAAGAATCTGGAACGCGAGGCCGGCAAAGGGAAAATCACTGTTGAAGAAAAAGCGGCAGCTCTCCAACGCATTTCGCCGGTGACCGATCGAGCGAGGCTCGCTAGCGTGGACCTGGCGGTCGAGGCCGCCACGGAAAAATTCGACATCAAATCGGAGATGTTTCGCGAACTGGACAAGATCTGCCGTCCGGAAGTGATTCTTGCATCCAACACTTCATCCATATCCATCACGAAGCTGGGGGCGTTGACCAAACGTCCGGACAAAGTCATCGGGATGCACTTCTTCAATCCGGTGCCGGTGATGAAGCTGGTGGAAGTGATTCGCGGGCTGGCGACATCACAAGAGACGTTTACGATCATTCGAGATCTTTCCCTCAAGCTCGAAAAAACGCCGGTGGAAGTGAACGACGCGCCGGGTTTTGTTTCGAATCGCGTGTTGATGCCGCTTTTGAATGAAGCCATGTACGCGGTGATGGAGGGCGTAGCCACGCCCGAAGCCGTGGACGAAGTCTTCAAGCTGGGTATGGCGCATCCCATGGGCCCGCTGACGCTGGCGGATTTTATTGGGCTTGACGTCTGCCTCGACATCATGCGGGTGTTGCTCGATGGCCTGGGAGATCCGAAGTACCGGCCGTGCCCGTTGCTGATCAAGATGGTGGATGCGGGGTGGCTGGGAAGAAAAACTGGGAGGGGATTTTATAAGTACGCGTGAACAATGGAATGATGCGTGGGTGTACGGACTTGCCGCAATTCTCGGCATCGCCGCCGGCGTCCTCGACGTTAAAGTCGGGGACTTGCTGATGACGGCAATGTTTGTGCTCGCCTCGACGATGCTGCTGGGGACGCTGCGCCCGCAGCGGCCCTGGCGCTGGATTATCACGGTGGCAATGTTTGGGCCGATCGTGCAACTGCTGGCGTATCTTTTCTTGACCGAAAAGCCTTACCGCGCCCAGATCTACGAATCCTTCCTGGGATTTCTTACGGGCATTGCGGGGGCGTACGGCGGCTCGGTTCTTCGCCACGCGATCGACGAACTCCGCAAGTAAATTTTTCACCACAGAGGCACAGAGAACTCCAAAACATAAATGCTGGCCCCGCAGACAAGCCGAACCCAAACTCAAATTTAATGATTGATTTGCCTTTTCCGTGCTCTCTGTGCCTCCGCGGTGAAAGTCTTTTGACGAACCAAAGGTCTGTAGATAGTTAGAAAGATACTCCCGTTTCCACAGGAGGGACGAGTATGCTGTCGAGATATGGGAGTTTCGGTTACGGTGCTGGCCAGCGGGAGCCGCGGGAACAGCGCCATCGTCGAGAGCTCGCGCACGCGGATTCTGGTGGATGCGGGCATTTCCTGCCGCGAGACGTTCAAACGCATGAAGGCCGCGAGTGACGACCCGCGGAGCCTTTCGGCGATTGTGATTACTCACGAGCACTCAGACCATGTGGTGGGGCTGCGGGTGCTGGCCAAGAGGCTCAAGGTTCCGGTGTTTATGACTGGAGCGACGCACCAGGCGTGGGCGCGGGCTGAGCGCGATCAGAAAGGCGAAGCCCCAGAGCTGGCGACGCTTGAGAAATTCTCCTCCGGCCGCGAATTCCGCATTGGCGATATTGACGTTGCCCCCTTCACCATTTCGCATGATGCCGTCGATCCCGTCGGGTTTACCTTTCGCAGTGAAGGAATCAAAGTTGGGATCGCCACCGACTTCGGATTTGTTTCAGAGAACATGAAGCACAGCCTGCGCGGCTGCCACATTTTGGTCATTGAATCGAACCATGACCGGGAGAAGTTGCGGAACGGGTCGTATCCCTGGTCGGTGAAACAGCGCATCATGGAACGCACGGGGCACTTGTCGAACGAGAAATTGGCCGAATTTCTTGCCACCGACTATGACCGGAGCGCATCATATATCGTACTGGCGCATCTTTCAGAAGAGAACAATCATCCGGAGATTGCGCTGCGCGTGGCACAAACAGCCTTGGGCGATCATCAACGGACGCTTTGGAGCAATCAGGTCCTGGTGGCAAAACAGGCGGAGCCGTTGCCACCCATCCGGCTGTAAGCGGGCCAGAACATGGAACGGCATTTTTTATGAGCGAGTGCGTAGAGCCGATCGTGGGCAAGATTCTGGCGGGCTGGCGCTATGACATTTCCGGTCTGGCCCCCGAGATGAGTGGCGGCTATGAAGACCATTTCGCCTCCTGCGAGCATTGCCGCTCGCGACAGAAGATGCATCGGGGCATTGATATCGGATTGATTGCGCTGGCGTCGCTTTCTGCGGCGGCGTTTCTGCTGGCTTTTGGCGCCATCCATTATTTTGAGCCTCGACATACGATCTTGCTGGAACTGGCGGCCCTGGCCGGGTTTGGGCTCTCCGCCCTGATCTGGCTGATTGTCGCCGTGGCCACTCCCGCGCCCATGGTGATGGTGGATGCCGCGCGCGTGGGCGCGCGCCACGTGCATGACCGTCTGCCGGAAGAGATTCGCCAGCGGCTTCCGGAAGAGCTACGTTTGCGGATTACGGGCTCGTAAGATCGCACAACGAGTCACCATTTGAAATGACGCGCATCTCAGGAGATGATGGCAGCCATATTACATAAGCTTTCCGCGGCTCTGCTGGTGTTGATGTTGAGCGGGCTTTGTATGGCCTTGCCCGTGGACCCACATAGCCGCTCGGCGGTAGACCGCGCGGGGTGCCATTCACAGAAGCCCGATTCTCCCAAGCCTGTCAGTTCCACTTGCTGCCGCGCCGGGCATGATGCGGCGATTCTCCGCGCAGGGTTTTCATTTCAGCCGATGGTTCGGCCGTGGACGCCGGATCTGGTTCTAGCAAAGGACGGCTTCTTCCCGCATTGTCTTTTTGGCCAGAGCGCGCCCGCATCTAATGCTCCGCCTGGCTTTGCTCCTCTTCGTATTTAAACTCCCGCGTTTAAAATCCCGCATTTAAAATCGCGCGCTTAAATTCGCACGCTTAAGTTTGCGCGTTAAATTCGCGCTAAGGTTGTCCGCTTGTTCGCTCGCCGATGGCGTGTGAATTTGTGTTCCTTTTCACTTTTGTTTGGGGATTCGTTTATGCGTGGGTTTGCGCTTCTATTTGTGTTGTTCTCGGCAATCCTGACGTTCGCGCAAAGCGGGGATCAGAGCATGCGCTCGCCGCAGCCGCCCGAAGATTTCGCCCCTATGGCAATGGGCAATTTGGGCGATGAGGTAGACCTGCCCTCACCGCATGCTTCATCCGGCACGGGTTGGCAACCTGCTTCTGTTCCTGACCCGATGTGGATGCTCTCGCGCGGCGGATGGGAGTTGATGACTCACGGGACGATTTTTGTTACTTATAACCAGCAAGGCGGCCCGCGCGGCGAGGGCAAAGCTGAGTCCGTGAATTACCTTATGGCGATGGAGCAGCATCGCCTCGGTCGGGGAACGCTGCTGCTGCGACAAATGTTCTCAGCTGAGTCATTGACCTCTCCGCATCCCGGCTTTCCTGAGCTATTTCAGACCGGCGAGACTTATCACGGCGAACCACTTGTCGATCATCAGCATCCCCATAATGTTTTTGCCGAGTTGGCCGCGCTTTATACCGTTCCCGTTAATCGCAAAATTTCCTGGTTGTTTTATGGCGGCCCATCGGCTGAGCCCGCGCTCGGCCCCGTGACTTATCTTCATCGGGCGTCGGCGTCGGAGAATCCGGCTGCGCCGCTGAGCCATCACTTGCAGGATTCCACGCACACGAGTTTTGGCGTGCTCACGACCGGCTTTGTCGTTTCGAAATTCAAATTAGAGGGGTCGGTATTCAATGGCCATGAGCCCAACGAAGAACGTTGGAGCATTCAGCTTGCCCCGCTTACTTCGTGGTCAACGCGCACCAGCTATGCGCCGACAAAAAATTGGGTCGCGCAATATTCTTATGGACGGCTGGAAAATCCTGAAGCCGATGAACCCGGCAATCAGCAGCGGCAGACGGCGTCTGTCGAATACAACCGGGCTTTATCGGGAAGATTTTTCGGACAGGGCAATTGGGCCAGTACGATTATTTGGGGACGAGTGCAGAAACAATTCGAAAGCTTCCCGCTGAACAGTCATCTCGCCGAATCGACGCTGAATTTTCGCCGCCTTAACTATGCCTACACGCGGGTTGAATTGGTAGATAAAGATGAGCTTTTTCCGACCGCCGCGATACATCCTGCCTATCGCATCGGAGCTTTCACTTTCGGCGGGGTCCGTGACTTCGTGCATTCAGAAAAATGGAATATTGGGATTGGCAGCGATGTGACCTTGTATTCCAAGCCGGGCGCGCTAGATCCGTCCTATGGAAATAATCCAGTATCGTTCCACGTGTTCATCCGGATTAGGCCTGTATAACCGCACAAACAATTTCACCGCCGAGGACGCTGAGCGCGTAAAGAATTAAAGAGAAACAAAGAAAATATTCTCTGCGAACCCGGCGCTCTCGGCGGTGGGAACTAAGCCTTGATATGGCAGCTCGCCAGGCCCTTTTTCTCTAAATACTGCTGGTGATAATCCTCGGCTTCATAGAACGTCGGCGCGGGGACGATCTGCGTTGCGATGGGCTTGGTGAAGCGGTGCGACTTTTCCAGCGCCTCTTTCGACGCCAGCGCCTGCCTTTCCTGCTCCGGAGAATGGAAGAAGATCGCGGTCCGGTACTGCGTGCCGAAGTCCGGTCCCTGCCGATTCACCTGCGTGGGGTCGTGGTTCTCCCAGAAAACATTCAGCAACTGGTCGTAGGAAATCTGCGTGGGATCGAAGGTCACTTCTACCGCTTCGGCGTGCCCGGTGCGGTCGGTGCACACGTCTTTGTATGTCGGATTGACCGTCGTGCCGCCAATGTAGCCCACGCGAGTGGACTTCACTCCCGGCAGCGCCCGAAACGTCGCCTCCACTCCCCAAAAGCATCCCGCGGCAAACGTTGCTTTTTCTGTGTTTGTAGTCATGATGATTGCTCCCTGACTTCCTCGAATGTTTGATTATGTCAGGAATTTAGATGCCGCAGAAAGCCAAAAGTAACGGCAGGAGTCCTAAACGATGCACCCTCGTACATCCAAAAATCTAGGCCGCATCATCCTATGCGTATGGTCCGATGCACGTAGCCCGGCGGAGATAAACATGAAGCCCCTCAAAACAGTCGTATTCAATACAGTTGGATTAGTTGTAATGCTGTTCGCAGCGTGGCAAGCCTACGCAGACGGCGCTAAGACTCCGTATCCAAGCATGACCCCGGTTGACCAGTATTTGATGGACCGAAATAGCGAGATCGAGTTGGCGCGGAGCGCGGCGCCCCAATCCATCGCAAAAGACGCCGAAGTCTTGGTCATGGGCAGCAAAGGCTACGAAACCGCCGTAAAAGGCAGCAATGGCTTCGTATGCGTGGTGCAGCGGTCGTGGACTGCAGGTCCGGATGACCCGGAATTTTGGAACCCCAAGGTGCGCGCTCCGCTTTGTTACAACGCGCCCGCGGCCCGGTCGTATTTGCCCTTCGCGCTCAAGGAGACAGAGTTAATCCTCGCTGGCAGTTCGAAGACTCAAATGGTTGGAGGCATCAAAGCTGCGCTCGACAAGAAAGAATTGCCAACCGTGGAGGCCAACTCCATGGTCTTCATGCTGTCGAAGCAGGGATATTTGAACGATGGTGCTGGAGCCTGGCGTCCTCACGTGATGATGATCGCCCAAGCCACCGATCCGTCAGTTTGGGGTGCGAACTCTGATGCTTCGCCGAGGGATGATTCGCCCATTATCGCTCTTCCCGATGGTCTGGCCCGCGCGACTGTATTCTTGATTCCAGTTGCCAAATGGTCGGACGGCAGCCCGGCCCCGCCGACGAAGTGAGCACTATCGGCAAACGCCATTTGCTGAAAGTGACGGCCAGCCTCTAAACTTAATAATTCGACATATTTAATCAGCTCGCCCGCGAAAAAGCGGGCGGGGAGGGTGAATGCGCAGGTTGTTTTCGTGCTTTTTGGGTGGAATTGCGATCTCTTGCATCCTGCTTTTTTCAGGCTGCCATAGCGGGAATGCAGTGGCCACCGCGAGCTATGCAGTACCGACCAGCGTCTTAATTACGCCCACCCCTAGCGCTTCGCTTGAACTCGGCAAGACCCTCCAATTTTCCTCCAGCGCCAACAATTCGAGCAATCAGACGATTAGCGGCGAGCCCATCGAGTTTGCTTCCAGCAATCAGGCCGTGGTAACCGTGGCAGCCAACGGACTGGCGTGCGCAGGCATTTGGGATTCTTTGGCTAATCCGCAGATATGCACTCCGGGACAGTCGGGGAGTTCGGTGATTACGGCATCGGCGCAGGGCGTAACCAGTCCGTCGACGGTGGTTTACGTGCACCAGCATATTGACCACATCGTGGTGAGCCCGGTGGCGGCGCAGCCGCCTCCGCTTTCGAGCACTTGTTTCACAGCTGGAACGACGCAGGCAGGAACCAAAGGCGAAATCTATAACTTCCAGGCCAATGCTTTCAGCGGCAATGGCACCGATATCACTTCGTCGGTAGGCATCTTTACCTGGCAGGCTACAAACGCGCAGGTGGTTACGCTGAAAGAGGCCTCGCTCAGTAGTCCGATAACCGGCCTGCTGCCAGGGCAGGTGCAGGCGACGGCCAACGTACCGGGGACTGCGACGATTTATGCGACCGTGGATAACACGAATAGTGCACCCTACACTTACACGACGTGTCCGGTTGTATCCATTTCAACGGAGATAGAGGGCGGGCAGGGAACTTCGGCCCTGGTTCCGGCTGGGAGCAAAGCGTTGACGCTGGTAGCCACAGCGATTGACAGCCTGGGAATGAAGCTTTACGGAATTCCCCTGACGTGGTGCTCTTCTGCTCCGGACGCAATCACCGTGGGCGCGATTACCTGCACCACGAACGGTTCGTCCACAACGGCGCAATACTCGGGAACGGTCACTGCGACTCCCTCGGTTATTGGAGACGCTGCGATCACGGCGACGTGCACACCTCCCAATTGCAACATTGGGTTTCTGCCCACGCAACCCGTTTATCCGGACAATGTGATCAACATCGTCGCGACGCCCGCCAGCGGCGGCACCGGCACGACGGAGACAGGTATGTTTTATGTCTCCAGCAAGGATTGCGGCACGGCAACGGATTGTACGAGCGAAGTGTATCCGATTACGGCCTCCAACAATCAATTGGGCACACCTCAGGTTCTAGGCTCCACGCCCAATGGCCTGACGTTCAATCCGAATGGCAGCTCGATCTACATTGGCACGGATTACAGTTACAACAAGAGTCAGGGCTTTGCGATTTATACGCCGGGGAGCGGGATTTCGCGCGATCAGGGCGCGACGGGACGAGTGATTGCAGTTGCGCCGGATAACAGCACCGTGCTGGTGTCAGACACGATCAGTACGCCAAACCAGGTCTATGTGATTAACGTGGCAGGGCAAAGTTCGACGGCACTTTCAATCAGCGGCGCCACCGCGGCGGCTTTTTCCCCGGATAGTTTGAAAGCATTCATCGTGGCGGGCAACACACTTTACGTCTATTCGAAGGAAGATGCGCTGCAATCTGTTCCGTTGGCCAATCCAGGAACCGCGGTCGCGTTCACGCCAGAAGGGTCGTTTGCCTTCATTTCGGGCGGAGGAATTGCGGATGGGTTGTCTACCTACACGACCTGCACAGCCACCGCCGGGCTGACTGTAGCCACGCCGAGCGCTCCCAGCCTCATTGCGCCGCTTGCCGACGGCACACAGGTCGTGGCGCTGGAGCCGCCCAACGTGGACATCATATCGGTCAACGTCAATGCGACTCCACCTTTCACGAGTTGCGCGCCGCCGATGAATCTGGCCCTCGCTGCGTCTACGGACCTGGGCCTGGGCAATTTCACGCCCTCGCAGATGATCATTTCGCCCGACGGCATCAAGGCATACATTATTTCGAACTCGTTCAGCAGCATCGTGGTGTTTGATATTGTCGGGGAGACGACATCGGCCATTCAGTTGAGCGGGAACACAAGCCCGGTGCAAGCGGCCCTTTCTGCGGATGGCGAGGTGCTGGCGGTGGCGGCGAGCGACGGGACGGTACATATGGTCAATACGGTTTCAGGCGGGGACATTGCACAAGTGACGTTCCCGCAGAATCTTTGCCTGAATTCCGCCGGGCAGCCTTATTCCACCACCTGCAAACCGAACCTGATTGTGGCCAAGCCGTAAGCACTTTGCCTATACGGCGGCTTTGTCGAGGGATTTGCCCACACTGTCGAGAACGCCGTTAATGAATTGGACAGATTCCGGGGCGGAGTATTTGCGCGCGATTTCGAGGGCCTCGTTGATAACCACGGCGCGGTGGGTATCAGGATAGGCGAGTAGTTCGGCGACTGCGGCGCGCAAGACATTTCTGTCTACAGCCGCCATGCGCTCCATGCGCCAGTGCTCGGCGTGCTGTTCAATGAGCTTGTCGATTTCTTCGGCTCGGTCGGTGGCTACACGGAAAAGATCGTCGGCGAAGCCCTGCACGTCTTTTCCTACTGTGTCGCGCTCTTTCCAGAATGTTTGCCGGACAGCCTGCGGCGTCTGCTTGCCCATGTCGGCTTGAAACAACATTTGCAGCGCAAGTTCACGGGATTTTCGGCGAGTGCCCATAATCAGTTGTCGTGATTCAGCAGCCAGTTGTCAGTGTACGTGAGAGAGAGCCTATTTGCGCTTTTTAGATGCGCTCGCACGAACTGATTTGGCTATTCGTGCTTTAGCACCCTTGTCATTTCGAGCGGAGCGAGGAATCTGCTTTTGCCTTCCCTGATTAGTGACAGCCTGTTTCAAGTTTGCCATCTCAATCGCGGCCAGCGCGGCTTCGAAGCCTTTGTTCCCCATTTTCAATCCTGCGCGGTCAATAGCTTGTTCGAGCGTGTCGCAGGTGAGCACGCCAAAAGCGTGTGGAACGCCGGTCTCTTGTGCTGATTGGCCGATGCCGCGCGTAACTTCGTTCACGATGACGTCATAGTGAGCAGTGTCGCCGCGGATGAGGCATCCCAGGCAGATAATGGCGTCGTATTTCTTGGTTTCAGCGAGGGTGCGTGCCGCGGAAGGAATTTCGAAGGCGCCGGGTACGCGGACAATTTTCTGGTCCGACGCACCACAACGTGATAATCCATCGATCGTGCCAGCAAGTAGTCTCTCAGTAATGAGGGAATTAAAACGCGATACAACTATTGCGAAGCTTTTCCCCTTCGCGTCCAAGCTACCTTGAAGCCCTGCATTTGCCTGCTCTCCGGCAACAGTAGTTCGGTGGCCTGTTACGGATACTATTGTCCCGCCAGGAAGTAGAACGTTAAAAGATCTGACCGGTTGTCCTGGTTCTGGCCCTGAATTGTCATCAGAAATTTCCAATCCCAATTTGCTGATGATTTCAACCGCGCTATCAGGATCAGCAATCACGAGTTCAAGATCAGGGTCTTTGCGCTGTGATTTGCGATGCGTTATTTCGAGCACCATAGCGGTTGGCGTGAAGCACTGGATTTGAAGATGGGGATAATCCTCAAGTTCGCCTGCACGAAACCCCAAAGCGGCAAGCAGTTTCGCAAGAATTAGGAAGTCTTCTTGCGTTTTTGTTTGAGCTGCAAAACTGACCCACTTGATCATTTGCTTGATTAGCATTGGCCCCTGCGGGACTATATCTATTTGCCTTTAAACTGTGCTGGACGCTTCTCCAAAAATGCCGTCGTGCCTTCTTTTTTGTCTTCGGTCGCGCAGGCCACGCCGAACAATGCCGTCTCCAGATAAAGACCCTCGGCGAGCGGCATCTCCATGCCGCGATTTACGGCTTCGAGCGTGTATTGCACAGCCAGCGGCGCGTTGGCGATGATCTTTGCGGCAATGGCTTCGGCTCGCGGAATCAATTCAGCAGGCGCGGTGACTTCGTTCACCAAGCCGATGCGGTGCGCTTTCTGGGCGGTAATCATTTCTCCAGTCAGCAGAATTTGATTGGCGGGGCCCTTGCCGATGAGGCGCGGCAGGCGCTGCGATCCGCCATAGCCGGGAATGATTCCGAGCTTTACTTCGGGCTGGCCGAGCTTGGCGTTTTCGCTGGCGAGCCGCATCGTGCAGGCGAGGGCGATTTCGCATCCGCCGCCGAGGGCGAATCCGTTGATGCAGGCAATCACCGGCTTGCCCAGATTTTCGATAAGGTCGAGCACGGACTGGCCGCGCGCGGCATACTCTTTGCCGCTGACGGCGTCGCGCTGCGCCAGTTCGTTGATGTCGGCCCCGGCGATGAACGCTTTCTCGCCCGCGCCGGTGAAAATGACCACGCGGATTTCGCGGTCGGCTTTACTTTCAGTAAACGCCGTCCGCAGTTCTTCCAATGTCGCGGAGTTGAGTGCGTTGAGCACTTTCGGCCGGTTGACGGTGACATAGGCGATGGAGTTTTTCTTTTCGACAAGTATGTTTTCGTAGGTCATAAAAAATCTGATTCACCACGGAGTCACAGAGACACAGAGAAATTCATCTTTGGGCCCTACGCTTGCGTAGTGGATTTTACAGCTTATTCGCTTTCGGGTTATTTGGGTCGGCGTAATCGTAAAAGCCTTTGCCCGTTTTCCGCCCATACCATCCGGCCATCACCAAGCGCTTCAATAACGGCGGCGAGGCAAAGCGGCGCTCCTTGAATTCGTCGTACATCACATGCGTGATGTAGTAAGTCGTGTCTAGTCCCACGAAATCGAGCAGCGTGAATGGCCCCATGGGATAGCCGCAGCCGAGGCGCATGGCGTTGTCAATGTCGTCAATCGAGCCCACGCCTTCTTCGTAGGCGCGAATCGCGTCCAGCAAATAAGGCACGAGCAGGCGGTTGACAATGAATCCGGTCTTGTCGCTGGTGCGGACGGGAACCTTCCCCAGCTTCTTGCCAAACTCGTAAGCGGTTTCGTAAACATCGTCGGCGGTAGCGATGGTGCGGACGACTTCGACCAACTTCATCAGCGGCACCGGATTGAAGAAGTGCAGCCCGATGAAACGCTCGGGGCGCTTGACGGCAGTGAGCAGCTCGGTGACCGAGATGGATGAAGTGTTCGAGGCGAAGATGGCGTCTTTTTTCACAATACTGTCTAAAGACGCGTACATCTTTTTCTTTTCTTCGACGTTTTCGATGATGGCTTCTATGATGATGTCGCAATCGGCGAGGTCGGCTTTATTGGTAGTGCCTTTGAGCCGCGCGCGGATGGCGTTTTTCTGGTCGGCTGTAATGCCGCCTTTTTCGACCGGCCGCTCGGCAAATTTGGCCAGAGATTTCTCGATTCCGGCGAAGCCTTTGTCGAGATATTTCTGGTCCACTTCCAATATGGTGACGTCGAATCCGGCAGTCGCCGCAACCTGTGCGATGCCAGAACCCATAAGCCCACAACCGAGAACACCTACTTTTTTAATATTCATACCCTGGCGCTTCCTTTGATGAAACCACTTATAAGTGTTGAGCGGAGATCTCGATTCCGGCACACTTTATGGCTTGGAAATCCAAGCTAACGTGATCGTCGGGTCGTTTGCTCTCGCCGTACATAACATTCAAGTGAGTCGGACTGATCCATTCCATTTTGAGATCCATCGTCGCGTACTCGTGAGAAAAACCTAATATTTCTATAGGTGACTGTGGCCCCTTTGTTCTTCTCAGGTATACGGTTGTGGCATCGTAGGCGTTTCCTGGGCCGCTCCACTGTTGACTTAATGCCTTCGCGATCCAAAGCCCGTCCGGAGATCGCACCTCCATCGACCAAGTCGTAGCAGGACCGCATGCTACGAAAAACAGTGATATGACCCCAATCGCAGCTGCCGTAAATTTCTTAAGTGTTGATCTTCGCCACACCATACGATTTCCTACCGCTAATTCATGCTCTCCACAATCATGGCGATGCCCTGGCCGCCACCGATGCAGGCTGCCGCCACGCCGTATTTCTTCTTGCGGCGGCGCAATTCATGCAGCAACGTAATCACCAGCCGCGCACCGGTTGCGCCAAGCGGGTGCCCGAGCGCGATCGCTCCGCCATTGACGTTGACTTTGTTGCGATCGAGGCCCAGCTCTTTTTCGACGGCGAGATATTGCGCGGCAAAAGCTTCATTGACTTCGATCAAGTCAATATAGTCGAGCGTGAGTCCGGCTTTTTGAATGGCTTGCTTGATGGCCGGAACCGGGCCGCGGCCCATCAGCTTCGGCTCAACTCCGGCGATGCCCCAACTGACAATGCGTCCGAGCGGCTTGAGATTGCGCTTCTGCGCGGCTTCGAGTGACATAACTGTGACGGCCGCGCCGCCATCCACGATGCCGCTGGCGTTCCCTGCGGTGACAGTGCCGTTCTTGCCGAAGGCCGGTTTCAACTTGGCTAGGCCTTCCATATTTGTTTGCGGACGGCGGTGGTCGTCTTCTGTTAAAGACTCGCCGGTTGGCTCGCCTTTGGAATTACGCAAAGGCACCGGAGTAAGTTCTTCCTGTAAGCGTCCTTCTTTGTAGGCAGCGTCGGCGAGTTGCTGCGAGCGCAGCGCGAATTCGTCCTGCATCTGGCGCGTGATGCCCTGCTGCTCGCCATAAAGCTCGGCGGTGTTGGCCATGTAGAGGCCGCAATAAGTGTCGAGCAAGGCGACCATGAGCGAGTCTTCGAGTTTGCCGCCGGGAGCGAGGGTGAAGCCGTCGCGTCCACGAATGACGAACGGCGCTTGAGACATGGATTCCATGCCACCCGCGAGAACGATGTTGGCTTCGCCGAGTTGCACCATCTGCGCGGCGTTGACGATGGCCTGCATGCCGCTTCCGCAGAGGCGATTCACCGTAAGCGCCGGGGTTTCAATGGGCAACCCGGCACGGAGACCGACGTGGCGTGCACCATAGAGCGCGTCGCCGGAAGTCTGCTGCGCGTTGCCGAAAACAACGTGGTCGAATTCCTTGGGATCAATTCCGGCGCGTTCGATGGCAGCTTTTCCAGCCACCGCGCCCAGTTCCTGCGCGGTATAGTCTTTGATTTTGCCGCAGTAGCGGCCGAAGGGCGTGCGCGCCCCGCTGACGATTGCGATGTCGCCTGGTTTCAGCATTCGGTCCTTATCGTGTGGATACTATTGATGATTCTGCCAGCAGAATGGTTCCGCGTGGACTGGTTAGTTTATCAGCGGGACGGAAGGTTTGCCATTTTACGCGAGTTAAGAGAATCTAGGCGACGGCGGCAGCAGCGAGCGCGGCTGGCAAAGCCACGGTCGAACCAGGACCCTTGGCCACAGCACCGGCCAAGGCTTGTTCCGCGCGATTGATCACTTCGGTGACAGTGTCCACGGAGTCGTATTGCTGGCGGACGACCGCTTCCGCTACACCTGCACTCACAGTGATGGCCGAAGTTCCATTCAACTTTACGCCGGAGATGAGTTTGCGTAGTTTTTCAGCGGCCATGACGGCATCGGCCTCGGCGGTTTCTCCGAGGACGATGGCGATCGTCGTGGCTTCGTACCGGAAAGCCAGGTCATTCTGCCGGATATTTCCGGCAAAGATCTGGCTTATCTGCTGCATGGCGGTTTCAATGGCAGGTTCGCCAAATTCCTTCACCAATTCGTTGCGTTCACCGATGCGCATAAGCAGCACCGTGACCGGCGTGTTCTGTTGCAGGGCGCGCTTGGTCTCGGCGAGAAGCAAGTCGATATAGGAAGCGCGTTTAAGCAAGCCTGAGTGTTCATCGGTTACCGAAAGATTCTTGACCAGGCGGCGCAGGCCGACATTGTTCAGCGCGATGACCATTTGTTCGCCGATGGTCTTGAGCACCATGAGATCGTTTGCGCCCCAGCTGCGCGATGTCGATTGCGTCAACAGGAGCAGGCCCATGTGGTCGGGACCGTCGCTTAGCGGAATCGCAAGCAGGGAAACGATCTGCAACTGCGCCAAAACGTCGCGGATGGGTTCCAGTTCGGGGGCGGCCTGGGCCTGATTCAGCGTGAGCGTCCCCTTGCTCACCGCCAGGTCATGGACGGCGGCTACCACCTTTGCCAAGGTGGCATTGCCAACTGCCGCAGCGCCATCAGCGGCATATTCCTTGATCACGCTTGGCATGAGCCCCGGTTTGCGCATTGCGGCAAGACAACGAGTTACTTTCCATTGCGAGCAAATATCTTCAGCGGCCAGCGAAAGCACGCCATCGGCGTTACCCTGGCGGTAGAGCTTGCGGGTGATGTCTGAGATGCGGGCAAAGCTGTTGGCGTCTGCTGTTTCGTTTGGGCGCGCAGCCGAGGCTGCGGCAGCAGGTGGGGCTTCCACGCCGGGCGTCATGGGGCGTCCTGGCGAGGAATATTGTGGTGTCATGCCGGCTGTGGCATACAGAGCACGCAGGTCGGGGTTGCGGTCTTCTTCGTGCGGAAAGAGTTCCTGAATGCGCTGCAATCGCTCTAGGGCCTTGCCGCTCATGCCGTATTGCACAAGGATTTCGGCCTGCAGCATCAAATCCTGCAGGGTGGCTGCCCCCAGCGTGCGTTCTTCGCTGCGTACAGGCGCGACCGGCGCCAGACTGGTGAAACGCGAGGAAATTACCTGGAAGCGATTGTCGTCGATTTTGCCGCGCAAACTTTCCAGGCGCTTCTGATGGCCGGGTTCGTAGGCGTCTATTTCCGCCGCTTTGTCGAGACATTCGCCGGCCTTGGCAAAATTGCCCATTCCGTAATGTAGATCGAATAACTTGAGCAGAGTTTGGGAGTAGTCACCCTCGCGATTCGAGGAGTTAAAAATCTCGCTCATGAACTCGAGCAATTCGGGTGTAGCCGGAAATTTAGTGGCGATGCCTTGCATCAATGCGATAAAGCTGCGTCGGTCGCCTTTTTTTCGTTGCTGTTGCTCGAGTTTGCGGGCCAGGGCGACGCCTTTGGCGTCCTCGCCACCATGGAGGAAGGATTCAATGAGCGATGCAATTTCCTGGATTCTTGCCGGATCCGCGTCAAACAAATCCCAAAGGACGGGCTCGGCATCGGAGAGTCGCCCGGCCGCGAGGAGAGACTTGGCGTAGGTGTCACGGAACTCCACGGAAGCGTTGCCGGCATTTACCACAGGTTCCAGGATGAACGTTGCCGCGCCTAGCTGCTGCTGCGCCAGCAGGCTTCTTGCGTAGGCGAGTGCGATCTCTTCGTCCGAGGGGTTCTCGCCATAAGCGCGTTCGTACCAAGTGGCTGGGGTTCCCCCCGAAGTCTCCGCCTGTGCGGCCAGCTTCATGAACGCATTCGCCGCCGCCCGGTGGTCGCCGGCTTCTGAACTCAACTCGGCGAACCGGATTGTATTTTTTTCGCCGGAATCGAGGGCCAGGATCATCTTGAGAACATCCAACGCCTCGGCTTTCTTGCCGTCGCGCTGCATTTCCGCAAGCGCGGCCTCGTAGGTTTCCAGGGCGAGTTTCTTGTTGGTCTTTTCGAGGAGCGCACCGTAACGCACTTTTTGGTCGCTTGTGGGATTCTTTAAGCGCGCCAATTTCTTGTAGGTGATATTGGCGCGTGCGGAATCGCCGGCAGCCGCCTGGCGATCGAAAAGTTCGCTCAGAAGTCGCTCGGCATCCGAGGGGCGTTGCAGCGTAACGCACAGATCCGCAGCCATTTGTCGTACAGTATCGTTCTGCTGGTCTTCAGCCAAGACCAGCAGATAGGCGTCGAGCGCCTCGGCGGTTTTGCCCTTTTGCAAGAGCTTTTCCGCGCGTTCAACCAGCTTGGCGATTTCGGTGCGATCGGACATGAAAAAAGGAAGGGTCGCCCGGCGGTATGACCCAAGTCTGATTCTAGGTGCCGGTCTGCTGGGCAGCAATGAAGTACCCTGTCCGATGCGTTACCAAGGTCACGGGACGAATTATGAAATTCAAGAGGCTGGTTCCATGGAGAGGGCAATAGCAGTATGAACGGGCAGAAACAACCGGAAGAGGCATTGCGGCAGCAACTTAGCGCCGGCCAGATGGCGATGGTGGCCGTCGGCGGCTCCATTGGCACGGGGTTGCTGCTGGGCTCGGGCGCGGCCGTACAGATTGCTGGACCTGCTGTGGTCATCACGTACATTCTCGGCGCATTTCTCGCCTGGACGGTAACGAACGCTCTGGGAGAATTGGCCAGCGCTCACCCATCGGCAGGCTCGTTTGGTCTATATGCCGAGCTCTATCTGAGTCCATGGGCGGGGTTTGTTGCCCGCTACGGCTATTGGACGTCAGTCGTCGCGGCAGTCGGGGCCGAACTGGTCGCCGCGTCGACATATTCGTCCTATTGGTTTCCCGCGGTTCCGGGGGTGGCATGGGTCGCCATTTACGCCTCGGTTCTTCTCTTCATTAACTTGCGGTCCGTTGGCGATTATGGGCACTTTGAATTCTGGTTCGCCATGGTCAAGGTAGTCACGATTGTGGCCTTCATCTCTGTTGGCGCGTCACTGTTGTTTGCTCATAGAGCGGCGCCGCAATATCTGAATCACGGCGGATTCGTGCCCAATGGATTTGCGTCTCCTTTCCTCGCGATTTCTTTTGCTTTGTTCAGTTTCTTAGGCTTGGAAATGGTTGCGATTTCGTCGGGGGAGGCGCGTGCGGCGAGTGAAATTCCGCGGGCGACGCGGATTATGTTCGGCTTGCTGGCATTTGTGTACCTGGGCGCAACGGCAGTCCTGGTGGGCGTGTTGCCCTGGAACCGCGTGGGCGTCACGCAAAGTCCCTTTGTCACGGTCTTTGTGGTGGCCGGAATTCCCGCAGCCTCGGCGCTGATGAATGTTGTTGTCTTAACCGCGGCCCTATCGGGTGCAAATGCAAATCTTTATGCCGCGAGCCGCATGCTCTACTCCCTCGCCCGTGACGGACATGCGCCCGCTTCGCTCGGCGAAGTGAACTCGTCCGGCGCTCCTCGGCGGGCACTGCTAATCTCGGCAGGGGGCGTTGTGCTCGCGTTCGTGATGGAGAAGTTGGCGCCAGAATCCGCATTTCTCTACATCCTCGGAGCATCGTTATTTGGCGGAATGTTGGCCTGGTGGGTCGCGCTGGCATCGCACGTTGCTTTTCGAAGGCAGATCTCGCCTGAGAAGCTGGCGGCTTTACCCATGCGCGCGCCGGGTGGGGCGGTTCTTTCCGCTATCGGTTTCGTGGGCATCTTCCTGGCCATCGCTTCCACATGGTGGGTGCCGCAATCGCGTATCACAATCGTAAGCGGCTTGCCCTATCTAGCGATTCTGACGGTGGCTTACCTGCTCGTCCGGAAATCGCGCCGCGGCGGTACAATTTCATCATGAGTGTTGACCCAAATCACGACGCTTTATTGCGCTACCGGTCTGAGTTTCCCATCCTTGACCGCACGACGTACTTGATAAGCAATTCGCTCGGCGCCATGCCGCGCGGCGTGTATGACGCGATGAAGGGCTATGCGGATATCTGGGCGACACGCGGCGTCCGCTCGTGGGAGGAGCGCTGGTGGATGCTGGCTGCCGAAGTGGGTGATGAAATCGGTGCGCTGATGAACGCGCCCAAGGGATCAGTTTCGGTCCACCAGAATGTCACCACTTGCGAACAGGTCGTTGCCTCGTGCTTTGACTTTTCCGGCAAGCGCAACAAAATCGTATACGACGATTTGAACTTTCCTTCTGTCATGTATTTCTGGGAGGCCCAACAGCGCAATGGGGCCCGCGTGAACATGGTCAAGACGGACGACGGCATCCACGTGCCGACCCAACGACTACTCGACGCGATTGACGAAAGCACCCTCCTGGTGCCGGTTTCGCACGTCATCTTTCGCAGTTCGTATATTCAAGACGCGAAAGCCATCATTGAGAAAGCACACAAAGTCGGGGCGCTTGTGGTTCTCGATACTTTTCAGTCCCTCGGCACTGTGCCCGTAGACGTGCAAGCTCTCAACGTTGATTTTTGCTGCGGAGGCGTTTTGAAGTGGCTGTGCGGCGGACCCGGCGTAGCCTATCTCTACGTCCGGCCCGATCTGGCCAAAACACTCGAACCCAAATTTACGGGATGGTTCGCCCACGCCGATTCCATGGCCTTCGCCATCGGTCCAACGACCTACACCGATACTGCTTATCGGTTTATGAATGGGACTACGCACATTCCGGCGCTTGAAGCATGTCGTCCAGGCTTGAAAATTCTGAACGAAGTGGGAGTCGATCGCATCCGCGAGAAATCGAAGCGCCAGGTCGCGTATTTAATCTCGCTGGCTGATAAGCATGGCTGGCGTGTCAATACGCCTCGCGATCCGGAAAAGCGCGGCGGGACGGTTTCAATCGACATGCCGGATTCCTACGAAGTCAGCAGGGAATTGCTGAAGCGCGATATTCTGATCGATTGGCGCCCCAAAGCGGGCGTCCGCTTCGCCCCGCACTTCTACAACACCTACGCAGAGATTGATGCGGCGATGCAAGCGGTGGAAGCGATTCTGAGCGAACGAGCCGTTCCCGCACGATAAATGGCCTGATGAATTCGGGCTGGGTGGGCCGGCTCCCATCCGGCCCACGATTCGATTGCGCGTTGCACGCAGAATCAAGAAAAAAGATGGACACTGCCGCCTGCGCCTGCAATCCCTGGGCCGCAGCGAACGATCTCCGCATATCACGGCCTGGACGAAAATGCGCCTAAATTGAATTGGCCTGAGAAAGCATTGCCGGGATGATTTACGTCGGAACTATCCACCCGGATAGTGTCTACCCGCTTAGATAATGCCTCGCCGTTACCTCCGTAAGGGCGAACCCTTCTTTTCTGCTGCATCCCGCGCATCGCTCCAGTACGCTCGGCCCGATGCCATGCGTGTGGTTAGGCGATGGCATGTGGGCAAAACGTGTTTTCGCTATTGGGGCTTCTCGTATATGTAAATGGCCGGCTCACCGCTTACGCCATTCTGGGCGCTTGCGTGGGCGTGTACCTTTTCTATCGCGGCTTCGTGATTCTCCAACGCAAGCGCCTGATTGAAAACACGCCCTCATCCAAAGTCCACAGCGCGGCCATGGGATTGGTCGAAATCAGCGGTCTGGCCTGCGGGCCGAGTACGATTCCAGCGCCCATCAGCGGCCTTTCTTGTTTTTTTCACCACTCCATTGCCTGGGAGTGGCGTCGTGAGGGCCGCAGCAATCAATGGGTGAAAGTCGCCGAAGAGACCGCGCATGTGCCTTTTTTCCTCGAAGATGGCACGGGGCGCGTTCTGATTGATCCACAAGGCGCAGAGATGAGCATTCATCAGGATTTTAGCGATGAATTCAGCCAGTCGCTGTTTTCGAGCAGTCTCGACATTCCACTCAACGTCGCCAGTTTTCTCTCGCGCCACGGGGTCAGCGGGACGAAAAAAATCAAGATTCAGGAGTATTGCATCAAGCCCAAGAACGCTTTGTTCGTGCTGGGTACGCTGGCGGAAAATCATGCGACCTACCCATCTGGCCCCAGTTTTACGCCATGCAACACTTCGAGCAGTTTTTCATGGAGAGTGAGCCGTTCAAGTTCAGGGACTGCCTATGCATTTACGGTCGGGACTGTGACCGCCTCCACCACTCCGAAGCCACCGATGGACGAGGTGCAAGAAGAAAGAGTGCGCAATGCTTTGATGAAAGCGGGCATTACAAATCCGGCGGCTTGGGCGGCGGCCGGAATTCGCACCGCAGCAGCGGTGATGAACGGCAGCGGGATCGCCACAGCAGTTGCTCCGGCGAAGGATCCCGTGCCGCAAGAGACTTTTGATTTGCATCCGCCGGTGGTGCTGAAGAAAGGCGTCCACAACCCGGCGTTTTTCATCTCCTGGCAAAGCCAGCGTGAAGTCGTCAAAGCGCTGGGCTGGAAGTCAGCTGCAATGATTTGGGGTGGGCCTGCGCTTACCCTGCTATGCATTTACGCTCTGGCCGCACAATTTGGCTGGTTATAAGAATTTTGGAGGAATGAAAGATGACAACAATAATTCTGCTCGGGTTTCTATTCGCCATCTGCGGCGTGATCGCCTATGCCGTAACCATTTTCAACGGCCTCATCGCCCTGAAAAACGAAATTGCGCTCGCCTGGTCGAACATTGACATCATGCTAAAACAGCGCCATGACGAATTGACCAAGTTGCTAGAAGTATGCAAGGGATACAAGGTGTTTGAGGGTGAGACCTTGCTGAAAATCACCCAGGCCCGCAGCATGTATCAACAGGCTTCGACGGTGGATCAGAAAGCCCAAGCAGACCAGAGCATGACGTCCGCTCTGCGCGGTTTGTTTGCCGTCGCCGAGAATTATCCAGACCTTAAGGCGAACAATAATTTCATGCAGTTGCAGAAGCGCATCACCGAACTCGAGAGCCAGATCGCTGACCGCCGCGAGTTCTACAACGATTCTGTGAATACATTGAACACGCGCATTCAGCAATTCCCGGATACTTTTGTCGCGAGCTTCATGAACCTCACGGCGTTTCCCTTGTTCAAGGTCGAAGAAGGCGACAAGGCCGACGTGCCAATGGCTTTTGGGGCATCTGCACAATAATCGTTCGTTCTGGGCTGGTGGCTGTACGGCGGTCACCAGCCTGCATACCCTTAGTTTGGCGCAAGCAACGGGGTTCTCAATTAGAATGACGGCGTGAGCGACGCCACCCGCATCGGCATTCTGGGCGACTTCAATCCTGAATTTCGCTCCCACCAAGCCACCAATGACGCCATTCAGCACGCGGCCGCCAAAATTGGTGTGCCGGTGGACTCCGAGTGGATTCCGACGCCGTCTCTGATGGACGACGGCGCGCAAAAAAAATTGGAAGGCTTTGACGGGCTTTGGGCTTCTGCGGGCAGCCCTTACAAGAGCTTTGACGGAATGCTCAAAGGCATTGAGTTTGCCCGCCGCCGTGATTGGCCGTTTCTCGGCACCTGCGGAGGCTTTCAATACGCTCTGATCGAGTGTGCCCGGAATGTGGTGGGCATCAAAGACGCGGATTCTGCTGAAAACAATTCCGGGTCCAAGAACATTATCATTTACCCGGTTGCCTGTGCCGTCCCGGGCAATAGTAAAAACAAGAATGCCCCGAAACTTTCAGGCGTAGTCCCGGAAATCAAGCTTCGGCCAGGCTCCTATTTGCAATCGTTTTACGGGAAAGAAATGGTAAGCGAAGAATTCTTCTGTAACTTTGAAGTCAATCCTGATTATGAATGGGCTTCGATGGAGGCCGGCTTCCCGGTAGTTGCGCGGGGCGCGCAGAACGAAATTCGTGCCATCGAATCGCCCACGCACCGCTTTTATATTGCGACCTTATTTCAGCCACAGCTTTCGTCCACTGCAAAGAATCCGCATCCGTTAGTGCTGGCGTTTGTACAGGCCGCCGCCGATTGGGGGCGGAAGAAAATGGACGACAGCGTGCTGGAATAGCGATTTCTGAAAGTTTGTTCGCGGGGATCCCTTGCGATGGCTGCATATAGTCGACATCCAAGGCAGTTGCAAGCAGCCGCGCTGCCGGTTAGTTCTGCGGGGCAATACGACGGAAGCCATTTCATGCGGTACACTCGTCTTTCCACTTGCTTCGATATGCCGCCCGTAATCTGCCAACGGTTAAGCTCTTCAGTTCTGGATCATCTGCACCCCGGCACACCCATTACTCCTGACCTCGCGCGTCAATTTATCAACATTAACGATGAGCAGTTGCCTGAACTGTTGAACGCGGCGCTCGCCACCAAGCGCAAATTCAAATCAAATCTAATTACTTACTCGCGTAAAGTCTTCATCCCGCTCACGAATCTCTGCCGTGATTATTGTGGGTATTGCACCTTCCGCCGCGATCCCGGCCAGCCTGGCGCGCACACGATGACGCCGGATGAAGTGCTGGCGGTTGCCCGTGCAGGAGAAAGACTGGGTTGCACAGAAGCTCTGTTTAGTCTGGGCGATAAACCGGAACTGAATTTTCCTGAAATGCGCGAGGCTTTGCATTATCTCGGCTATAACTCGACACTTCACTATCTTGAAGCCATGTGCGAATTGCTCTTGCGCGAAACAAATTTGTTACCCCATCCTAACCCCGGCTTGCTTAGCGCGGAATGGATCACGCGTCTCAAGAGAGTCTCACCGAGCATGGGCCTGATGCTTGAAAGCACAAAACCTCTCGCTTGCCACGGCGACGCTCCCGATAAAGTTCCTGCGAAGCGTCTGCGAACCATTGAAGAAGCCGGCAAACAGAAAGTGCCTTTCACCACGGGCTTGTTAATTGGAATCGGCGAATCAGCCGAAGATCGCGTGGACACGCTGCTCGCCATCCGCGATCTTCACGCATGCTATGGCCATATTCAGGAAGTCATCATTCAGAATTTTCGCGCCAAGCCCGAGATCCCCATGCATGATCATCCCGAGCCAACTCATGGCGAAATGCTGCGCACCATCGCCGTCGCCCGCCTGCTCATGCCGGAAATGAATATACAAGCTCCGCCGAATCTTTCCTTACCTAACTACGACGACTTTCTTGACGCTGGAATCAATGACTGGGGCGGCATTTCGCCCCTGACGCCGGATTTCATTAATCCTGAAAAGCCCTGGCCGCACCTCGATCAGTTACAATGTCGCACCGAAGCCAAAGGGAACATTTTGCGGCAGCGTTTGCCAGTTTATCCCGAATTTGTGCCAGCGTTGATCGAGCGCGACGGGCTACTCGCCGAAAAATTGTGTTCGGCAACCGACTCCCTCGGCCTGGCGCGGAGCGCCGCATGATCACCGTCCTTACCGGTGGGACCGGAGGCGCAAAATTTGTCGAAGGTCTGCGCCACGTCGTCGCGCCGGAAGACCTCACCTTCATCGTCAACACCGGCGACGATCTCGAATGGTGGGGATTATATGTTTCGCCGGATGTTGATTCGATTATGTACGCTCTCGCTGGCCGCCTCAGCAAAGAGCGCGGCTGGGGCGTGAAGGGCGACACTTTCTATTGCCTTGAGACCATGAAGTCGCTGGATGAACCTATCTGGTTTCACGTCGGAGATCGTGACCTCGCTGTTCACCTTCTTCGCTCGAAATTATTGGCGGAAGGGAAGACCGTTACGGCCGTCGCCTCGGAAATTGCCGCTAAATTCGGCATTCGCGCACGCGTGCTGCCTATGAGCAACTCGCGCGTTGAAACCCGTGTTGATACGCCCAGCGGCGAGCTCAGCTTTCAGGAATATTTCGTGCAACGCTGGTATCAGGATCCGGTTAACTCGGTGCGCTTCGCTGGAGCTAGCGAAGCCGAGCCGGCGCCTGGCGTCATCGAGGCCATCGAGCGCGCGAGCTCCGTGGTCCTTGCCCCAAGCAATCCCATCAGCAGCATTGGCCCGATTCTTGCCGTGCCGGGAATCCGCGAGGCGCTTGCTCGTACTTCTGCTACCGTGGCTGCGATCAGTCCGATTGTTGCCAACAAGGCTGTATCTGGGCCGGCGGGAATCATGATGGCCGCTATGGGCCTGCCCGTTTCGATTGGCGGCGTGGCCCAAGCGTATGAAGATTTCCTTGATGTGCTGGTTGTGGATAATCAAGACAAAGCTGCGGCCCACAAGCTGCAAGCCGCCGGATTTCACATCCGCGTGACTAATACCATCATGAAAACACGGGACGACCGAGCGAACCTGGCTCGTGCCGTGCTGGCCGCATGCGAAGCAGAGAGCGCAGCCGCTCCGAGGCACAAATGATTTTGATTCCGGTTAAGCATCTCGCACGCGCCAAGCAGCGCCTTGCGGCATGGTTCGATCAGGAAACGCGAACGTTGCTTGCCCAAACCATGCTGCTCGACGTGTGCGAAACTATTGCCCAGATGCGCGATCGCATGGAGGTGAGCCTGGTCACAAGTGATCCCTTCGCCCTGGAGTTGGCGAGTCGCTTTCATTTCGAAGTCATGGCGGACCATGACAATCCGGGCGAAACCGAGGCCATCACGCGCGCCACGCGGGTATGTGTCGCGCGCGCAGCGGAAAGCACGCTGGTGATTCCCGCGGATATTCCGCTGATGGCCGTGTCCGAGCTGGAGCAGATTTTGGCCGCGCGGCCCGCGGAAGGCTCGGTGCTCGTGTCTGCCGCTGACGGCCGTGGTACGAACGCTGCCTTGCGCCGCCCCGCCGATTTATTCCCCTTGCGTTTTGGCAATGACAGTTTCCAACCTCACTTGGAAGCTGCGCGCGCCACAGGTTTTCCCTGCGTGACGCTAAGCCTTCCGGGTATCGCACTCGATGTGGACAACCCCTCGGACTTGCGCGCTCTTGCCATGGCTCCTGGCGAAAGCCATTCCCAGCAGTTAGTTCAAAAGTGGAATCTCGAAGATTTGCCGCAAGCCGCCGGCGAGTGATGGCACCCTCGAAGCAACCCGGCGAGTTGCAAGTCATCCCCATTCCTTTTCCTGATGAAATCCGCGCAGGAGATTCCATTGCCGAAAAGTTGTTGGTAACGCTCAAGCTTGGCCGTATCAAGTTACGGCTTGGAGATATTCTCGTTATCAAACACAAAATTATTTCCAAGGCCGAGGGCCAATTCGTCGCGCTCGACAGTATTCGTCCATCTGCCGAATCTCGAAAATGGGCGAGGAAATACAGACTCGATGCGCGGGTTATCGAACTCGCTCTCTCAGAAAGCAAGCGTATTGTTCGCCGCCGAAACGGCGTGCTGATTACGGAAACTGAGCACGGCTTCGTGTGCGCCAACAGTGGCGTGGATGTTTCGAATGTCGACGGCGGCAAGCACGCTCTCTTGTTGCCGCAAGATCCCGATCGCTCCGCGGTGCGAGTGCATCGCGCGCTTAAGAAGCATTACAAGCTTCATATTCCCGTCATCATCACAGATACCTTCGGTCGTCCCTGGCGCGAAGGGTTGACCGAAGTCGCCATCGGCGTCGCCGGGATGAAGGCAATTCACGACTTTCGCGGTCTGAGTGATCCTCGCGGTTATCCACTGCGCGTAAGTCTCGAAGCCGTCGCCGACGAACTCGCCTGTGCCGCTGGACTTGTTTGCGGCAAACTCGATCGCACGCCCGCCTGCATCATCCGGGGGTTTCGGTATCAGCCAGCAAGAGGCACGGTGCAGGATTTAATTCGCCCTGCTGCAACCGACCTCTTTCGGTGATATCGTTTTGTTGTGGGCCGCTCACTGCCCCAATCCGAACTCGAGAACTTTCCATCTTTCGAATGGAATGCCGTAGCCCCGCGTTTGGCTGGTGATGCCCGGACAGCGCTGGAGAAGGTTCTCGCTTTACAAGACGGCGCGTCTCTCACCCCAGAAGAATGCCTGCTTCTGGCCAACGCGGAAGGCGACGACCTTCTCGGCCTGCTCGTCGCCGCCAATGACCTTCGGCGTGAACTCGCAGGCAACCTCGTAACTTATGTGGTCAATCGCAACATCAATTTCACCAATATCTGCTACGTGGGATGCAAATTCTGCGCCTTCAGCCGCGGTCCGCGGGAATCCGATACTTATTTCTTAAACCCTGATCAGGTTGCCGCGAAAGCCTTGGAAGCCGCCGAGCTTGGTGCTACAGAAGTTTGCATACAGGGCGGGCTGCCCCACGGGCTGCCGCCTTTTTACTATCGCGACATTCTTCGCGCGGTAAAGGGTGCCGTCCCTTCAATGCACATCCATGCCTTTTCGCCCATGGAAATCATGTACGGCATCGAACTCACCGGCATGGCCCTGCCCGATTACCTTTCCATGCTGCGCGACAACGGACTCGACACGCTTCCCGGCACGGCCGCCGAAATTCTCGATGACCAGGTTCGCCACGTGCTTTCGCGCAACAAGCTGACGACGGAGCAATGGGTGAACGTCATCCGCACCGCACACCGTTGCGGCATTCGTACGACTTCGACTTTAATGTATGGGCACATCGAAACCCCTGAGCACTGGGTAAACCAGATTTTGCTCCTCCGCGAAATCCAGCGACAGACGAGCGGTTTCACTGAGTTCGTTCCGCTCGGTTTCGTTCACCAAAACACGTTGCTCTTCCATCAGGGACTCGCGCGCAGCGGCCCAACTCTCGCCGAACATCTCAAAATTCATGCGCTTGCCCGCATTCTTCTCGCCGGAGCTATCAACAATATTCAAGTTTCTTGGGTAAAGCTGAACCGCAAGCTGTCGCAGCTTTGCCTGCACGCCGGCGCAAACGACTACGGCGGCACTTTGATGGAAGAAAATATTTCACGTGAAGCCGGAGCAACCGCTGGCCAATACACCAGCCCGGAAGATTTTCAATCATTGATTCTCGAAGCCGGACGCATCCCCGCCGAGCGCAACACCACTTACACGCGCATTAAAATCAAAGCGCCGGTCGCTGAGATGACAGTCGAAGAGCTTTCCCTCGAAATGACGTACGCGGAGTTCGCCTAGGTGGCGGCTCGTCCGCTTGCCATCATCGGCGGCGCTGGAGCTGAAGGCTTCGGCCTCGCCTTGCGTTGGGCCCAAGCAGGGGAAACCGTCATCATCGGTTCACGCGATGCCACCCGCGCCCAGCAAGCCGTCGACAAAATAAAGCAGCGCGTCGCCAACGCAAATATTTCGGGCATGGATAACTCCGCGGCCGCAGCCGCTTCCGATTTGATCGTATTGACCATTCCTTTCGCCGCGCACGCTTCGACTTTAAAAGAACTCAAGCCGGCGATTCGCCCCGGCAGTATTGTTGTGGACACGACCGTCCCTCTCGCCGCCGCGGTTGGCGGACGCGCCACGCGCACCCTCGGCGTCTGGCAAGGTTCCGCCGCGCAGCAGGCCGCAGAAATTCTCGGCAAAGAAATCCATGTCGCGGCTGCCTTTCATCACGTCGGCTCTGATTTGCTTATTTCTAACGGACCCGTGGATTGTGACGTCATTGTTTGCAGTGACGATCCCATCGCGACCAAAACCATCCGCCACCTCGCTGCCAAAATTCCCGGCGTGCGCTCTTTGGACGGCGGCAAGCTGGAGAATGCCCGCGTCCTCGAACAAATCACTGCCTTGCTGATCGGATTTTCCATCCGCGAAAAAGGCCATGCCGGAATCCGTATCACGGGATTGCCAGACTCGGCATACAAAAGCTAGATTTTCTCTACATCAGCCACACTGCATCCACATCCACAATCACTTGCGTGCGGGGAATCTTCTGTTGTGCCGCATATGCCAACATCGCCCGCAAAGTTGCATTCAGCTTCTCGCGGCTGGCGGACTTGAGTACAAAGTGGTAACGATAATCGCGCTTCAACCGCATGATGGGCGCGGCCGCCGGCCCGAGCACGCGAATACCTTCATGCCGCGTCTTCTCGAACCACTTGCCCAAAATGCCCGACCAGCGCAGCGCTTCGTCTAATTTGTCGCTGCGAACGAGAACATTGGCCAGCGCGCTATAGGGCGGATAGTGCATCCAACTGCGAAAGCGTAGCTCCTTATCATAGAAACCCCTAAAATCATGCGCCGCCGCGTACTGCACCGCATAGTGATCTTGAAAATACGTTTGCAGCACAACTTTGCCCGGAGTCTGCCCGCGCCCCGCGCGTCCCGCAACTTGCGTGAGCAATTGAAACGTCCGTTCGGCAGCGCGAAAGTCTGGCATGCCCAGCGCTGCATCGGCTCCAATAACACCTACCAGCGTCACGCCATGAATGTCATGTCCTTTGGCGATCATCTGTGTGCCGGTGAGAATGTCGAGTTCACCTTCGTTCAAGGCATTCAGCGCGCGCTCAAAATCTTCATGCCCGCGGACGGTATCGCGATCGAGCCGCCCAATGCGCGCTTGCGGAAACATGCCGTGCAGCAGTTCTTCTAATTTTTCCGAACCCGTTCCGATAAAGTACAAATATTCGCTGCCGCACTCCGCGCAAACTTTCGGCACTGGAGCGGTGTAGCCGCAGTAGTGGCATTCCATACGGTGCTCGCGCTTGTGATGCGTAAGCGCGATGGCACAATTTTTGCACTCCATCCTTTTGCCGCAGGCGCGGCACAGCGCCACCGGAGAATATCCGCGGCGGTTTAGCAGCACCATTACTTGCTCTTTTCTCTCCAGGCGATCTTTAATCTCTGCCGCTAGTTTGCGAGAAATTACCTGCTCCGCCCCGGTTTCCTGATACTCCTGCCGCATGTCTACAATTTCAACTTCGGGTAGCGGACGCTGCTCTACCCGGTCACGCAACTCCACTAAAGCGTATTTATGTTTTGTCGCATTAAAATACGACTCCAGCGACGGCGTCGCTGACCCCAGAACCACCACAGCCTTTGCCATGTTTGCCCTCATCACGGCCACGTCGCGCGCATGATAGCGCGGTGTTTCCTCCTGCTTATAAGAAGTGTCCTGCTCTTCATCGACGATAATCAGCGCGAGATCACTAACTGGAGCGAACACCGCCGAGCGCGTGCCCACAACCATCCTCGCCTCGCCGCGCTTGATGCGATGCCACTGCTCAGCTCGTTCGTCATCAGATAAAGCAGAATGGAGAATCGCAACTTCGTCCCCGAAAACTTGATGCAAATCTGCTGCAACCGCCGGAGTCAGTCCGATTTCAGGGACGAGAAGAATCGCGGATCGTCCGGCATCGAGCACCGAACGCATCGCCGCCAGATACACGGCTGTTTTGCCCGAGCCGGTAACCCCGTGAAGCAAGATCCCCGCGTACTTGCCCGTCACGATTGCTTGCTGAACTTGCTCGAGTGCTTCTTCCTGCGCGGGATAAAACTGAAAACTTAACGGGGAGGGCCGAGTATTTATCTTTGACCGAGATAACTCCGCCGGCTCTTCGATGATTTCCACGAACCCACGCTTGACCAGCGTGCTCAAAGTCGTTCGGGGAACATCAATCTCACGCAACGTTTCAACGGCGACTTTGCCGCCTGCCGAACCAAGTGCATCCAACAACATCTTCTGATTTGCGTTTAAGCTCTTGCTTTTTCCTCTGCGTTTCTCGGCGTCCTCGGCGGTAAATGCTTTTTGTCGGCCCCTGAGCACAGCAACCCTCACCACTCTGGCCGCATCTCTCGCTTCCGACAAATCTTCACGGAGAATCCATTTCTTCTTCACCATCCCCGCCAACAACGCTCGCGACGCCCCCGTGGCCGATCGCAAGCTCCCTTCGCGGACGTTCTCCCTCTCCAACAAATGCTCCAATACGCGAATCTCTGTGATCTGATCGTCGTGTGTCCGCTTCGATCGTCCCGACGATCCAGTCGTGCCTGCATTATGCAACGCTTCCTGGCCCGCCTCCGTGATCCCGTACGTAATCGTCTTTTTGAACTCTGCGTTCAGCGGCAGCATCGTGCGAAACACCTCACCGATCGGCGCAAGATAGTAATCCGCGATCCACTTGCCCAAGCGGATCAACTGCTCATCCAGCACCGGCGCAGCATCCAAAACCTGAATGACGTTTTTCGTTTGAACCGACGGTTTGCGGTCGTGGATTTCCGTCACAATGCCTGACATTCTTTGCGCGCGGAAGGGCACAAGCACACGCCCGCCGACCACCGGCTCCATTCCCTGCGGAACGCGGTAGGTGAAAACCATATCGAGAGGCACCGCCAGCGCCACATCGCAAAATTCAGGCATTGTTTTGAGGATAAATCAGAAGCGCGCAACGAAAGCTAGAGCGGCAGCCCCAGCTTCTTCATCAATTCCGCGTAGCGCGGATCCGAGCGCAGCGAATCGAGCGCGGGATAACGGATGGCAAACAACAACTCGCTATCGCCCGCAGCGCGAGACTTTTCGAGGGCGCGGAAGGCTTCATCCTTTTCCCCTAAAAGCGCCGCCGCAACGGCAAAGATCGCGCTTCCTCCCTCACCCTCGATGGTCTTGCAGAGCTCAAAGTAACCTCTTGCATCTCTGCTCGGCGCGGTTCCCGTTGGCAGGTGCGATTTCTCCATCTCCTCGACCGCCTCAGGGAAGCGTCCGAGCGTGGCATACAGTAACGAGAGTTTGAAGTGCGCGGGGACAAAGTTAGGATCGCGCTCCAGGACTTTCCTGAACTGGCTCTCGGACTCGGCAAAATGCCGCAGGTCCGTCAGAATCAGCGCGTAGTTTGTGTTTACAATCGAGGAAAGCGGGTCGAGCGAAACTGCGGTACGAAATTCGTGCGCCGCTTCCTCGAGTCGATTGAGGGGCATCAGAACTCCCATCGCGTAAAAGTACCGCGCCTGCGCATTGTTGGGATTGAGCGAGATCGCGCTCCTCAATTCAGATTCAGCCTCCTGGAACCGGAGCGCTTGTGATAATGCAAACCCTCTCGCGGCATGGGCCTCCGAGCTGTTTCCATCCAGGGCGACTGCCTTGGCCGACGCCTCATCGGCCAGCGCCATCGCCTGTTTCGAGCTGATGGCATCCGAATAGCCGGCAATCACGTTGTACGTGTCGGCCAGCCCCGCGTACGCCAGCGAATAATTCGGGTCGGCGCGAATCGCCTGCTGAAACAGGTCAACACTTTTTTCCAAGCCCTCTGGAGTCCGCCCATACCAGAGTTGCCGCCCTTCAAGATAAAGGCGATAGGCATCCGGATTGGCCGTTCCCGCATTACTTACGCGCTGCTCTTGTGCTCCGCTTAGTTGGATTTTCAACTTCTCGGAAATATCGCGTGCAATCTCGCCCTGTAATTGCGTGATGTCCGCGGCTTTGCGTTCATAGTGCGATCCCCAAAGCTCGCTGCCATCCGCAGCATTTACCAGATCGGCTTGCACTCCGACCTGGTCGCCGTGTTGCGTCAAACTTCCTATCAAAAGCGCGCCTACATTTAACGCTTTCCCAATGCTCTCGGGATCGTCCTCTTTGCCCTTGTATTTAAAGACCGTGCTCCGCGCCATTACTTTGAGATTAGGTAACTGGGAGAGGCTGCTGATAAGGCTCTCTGTCAGGCCATCGCTCAAATAATCGTTGGAGGCGTCGCCCGTCGAGTTCACAAAGGGTAGTACTGCCATCGAACTTACTTTGCCCGTTTGTGTCTTTCCTCGCACCAAGTAATAGCCCGCGGCCGCGGCCATTAGAACCAGTGCAGCGATTCCCGCAATCCACGGCGCTCTCGACCCAGCGGGCTTAATTCCACTAGACGATGCCGAACTTGCGTGCGACATTTCACTCGAGACGGCGGCCACACTCCCCGACCGCCCCGAATCGATGTCGCGCTTGCAGCGCGCGAGATCGGTCCGCATGTCCGCCGCGCTTTGATAGCGCAGATTGCGGTCTTTCTCCAATGCCTTGCCAATAATGCGATCCAAATCAGCCGGCAAATCAGGATTCATCCGCTGTGCCGGCGCAGGGGGTCCATCGAGGATCGCTTTGAAAATTTCGGCCGTGCTTCCGCCCCGAAACGGCAATACCCCCGTCGCCATTTCATAAAGCACAACTCCAAACGAAAATAAATCGCTGCGCGTGTCCATCTCTTTCGCGCGTGCCTGCTCGGGAGACATGTAGGAAACCGTGCCCAAGGTCGAGCCTGGGCTCGTGAGATGTTGCTCCTCCACCGTCGCTTCTAAATGTGAGGAAGAACCAGTAACGGCCGACGCTTTGGCCAGTCCAAAGTCGAGAATTTTCGCGTGGCCGCGTTTCGTGACAAAGATATTCGCCGGCTTAATGTCGCGATGCACAATCCCCTGCGAGTGTGCCCCATCGAGCCCATCGGCAATCTCCGTCGCCAGAGATAACAATGTCTCGTTGTCCAAGGGCTTGCCGTTGATCAAATGCTTTAACGTCACGCCATCGAGAAACTCCATGGCAATGAAAGTCTGCTCGCCATGTTTGCCGATTTCGTGGATGGTGCAGATATTGGGATGATTTAGCGCCGAGGCGGCTCTGGCCTCGCGGCGAAACCGCTCCAGCGCCTGCGGATCGCGCGACAATTCCGGCGGAAGAAACTTGAGCGCGACAAATCGCCCAAGTTCAATGTCTTCAGCTTTATAGACGACACCCATCCCGCCGCCGCCCAGCATTTCTACGATACGGTAATGGGATATGGTCTCGCCTATCATTGGCGAGAATGTTACGTGGGGAAGCGGGGCAAGTCAACGAAGCGCCTATGAGCGCCTAAAGATCATCGGCCAATTCGTCGCTCGCTCTCGTGAATCGGCGCGTCATTGATGCTGGCAATTCTTCGGCGCATCAATCCGCCCTCGTCAAACTCCCAGAGCTCCACTCCGTAGGATCGAAACCACTGCGCTGAATCGTCGTGCCATTCATACTCAAAACTCACCGCGATTCGGTTCTCGCGAAATCCCCATAGAGTTTTCTTAAGTCGGTAATCAAGTTCTTTGTTCCATTTGCGTCGCAGAAACGCCTTGATCTCCTCGCGGCCTTGCATAAATTCGCTACGATTACGCCACTCGGAATCTTCGGTGTAAGCCAGCACAACTTTCTCCGGATCGCGCGTGTTCCACAGATTCTCCGCCTTCTGAACCTTCGCCTTCGCCGTTTCTTCATTGAAGGGCGGGACAATGGGTTGCGTCATAGTTATGCCTCCGCGTGAGTATCACGAATTTAAGGAGCAGGCACGTTCAGCAAAATCGTCAGCGGGGCGATGTGTTCGGGTTTAACGTAGCGGTTGACGATGAATCGCTTGCCATCTTTCGTTACGTCATAGGTAAAAACATCGGTCGAAGAAATCGGGGCCCGGCCGTGAATTTGAAACAACGGCGTCGGTTCACCGGTAGCGAAGGTAGCCTGGACATTAACGGGCACCGCCATCAACGTCCCACTCGGCGCAAGATAGTACATTTCTTTCCCATCGCCGCGCCAGCGTGGTTCCGTACCTCCGCCGCGCGAGACCTGCCATTTGCCCGCCGCGTCGGGGAACGACGTCACATAGATTTCCCAGGTGCCGGACTCGTCCGATGCGTAAGCCACCCATTTGCCGTCAGGAGAAATCTGCCCATTGGTCTGGTTCGCTTTGCTCGCCTCAAAAGGAGCCTTCTTTTGATCTGCAATGGAAAGAAGCGATAAATATTCCTGTCCCGGAGCCTGCTCGGTGTAAAGGAGTTGTTTATCGTCAAGCGACCATGAATTCGGTATGAAGTCTTCGACGGCGTCCGGCTTCATGATGCCCGTGTCGCGTTCCAGGCCATTGGATTTCTTGGCCCTGATGCCGCCGCCGCCCTCCGCGACGGAACGAAATGCGATAACGCTTCCATCACGCGACCAAACCCCTGCGACTTCTTCCGAGGGATCAAACGTAAAGCGGGCATCGCCCGCACCGCTCGTGCTGAGTAGCCAGATATCCACATTGTTAGCCTTTAGGTCGGCTATATCCACGGCCACGCGGCTGCCATCAGGCGAAAGTGTTGGATTCGCCATGACAGCAGGCTCACCGATGCGGCCGAGTTCCTTACCCGAGCGGTCCATCCAAGTAAGTTGGGATTGGGCGGCACCGACGCCCGTGTTGTAAATCAAAGTGCCATTGAATGACGCGGTAACGGCCGTCCAGAAAGTCGAAGGTTGAAACCCAACAACGGGCGCAAGGGCAACGGCGCTCCCCGACGCTTTTGCTTTGTCGGTGTCAAAAGCGATGCTCACCAGTTGTCGCTGATCGTCGGCATAGTAAAGGTGGTGCGCGTCATAGGCAAATCCGGAATGGCATAAGAGAATTAAAGTTCTTTCCATGCCGTCCAACGAGCCAAGGTAAATGCCGCTATCGCGGTCGTCGCTCAAATTAGAGAAATTCCCTGCCCAATAAAGGAAATGGTTTCCATCGGGAAGAAAAAGCGGCCAGCGGTGGGTCTGCTCTTGTTTGTCAGCCAGCAGAGCCTTCAGCGTGACTGGAGCTGCGCCTGTGCCCTCAGCATTGATGCGATAGATGCCTGTACCGGTGTCCGGGGCGTAGAGGATAACGTTCTTACTGCCCCAACTCCCGCCCCGTGCTGACAAGACATTGGCCAGCGCCTGCGGTACTCCGCCATTGACGGCGATTTTCATCAGCTTGCCGCGCGCGAAAAACCCGACGTAAGCATTATCCGGCGACCAAAAGGGAAAGCTCGCTCCCTGCGTGCCCGGCAACGGCGTAACTCCCGGCGATCCAATCCGCTGCACGAATAGCATAGGCAGAGACGAACTTTCTTCCGGGGAAACGAATACGAGCATCGTTCCATCTTGCGATAACGCCATGTGGCTGATGCTCATTTCGTCTGGCGTGGAAAGAGCAAACTGCATGCGCGTTGTGGGAGCGGGGCGATGAGCCACAAACCAGGTCATCCCTGCGACCGCGGCCAGCGCCAATGCCATGCCAAGCCAGGGCAAAAGTGAACGCCGCTGCGGCGCGGCGGCTACCGCGCGGGCCGCGCTGCTGGTTTCACTGCCGGAAAGTGCGCTCAGCGCAAAAGAAAGATCGCGGGCGGATTGGAAGCGCTGCTCCGCATTTTTTTCCAGGCAGCGCCGTACTATGCGCTCCAGCGTTGGTGAGACCATATGGCTGGGTGCGGACATCTCCGGTGGATCTTCTTTCAGCACCGCGGTCATGGTCTCGGCAGCCGTGTCTCGCCGAAACGCGCGTACGCCCGTCAGCATTTCATAGAGCACCGCGCCCAGGGCAAAGATGTCGGTGCGCGCGTCAATCGCTTTGCCGCGCACCTGCTCCGGTGCCATATAGCTCGCCGTGCCCATGATGACGCCCGCGGCCGTATGCGAACTGGTGAGTGTCAGCTCATTTGGTTCGGCATCTGCGCTCTGCACCAGTTTCGCCAAACCAAAGTCGAGGATTTTGACCCGTCCGTCGGGCGTGACGAATATATTTTCCGGCTTCAGGTCGCGATGGACGATGCCTTTTTCATGCGCCGCGGCCAGTCCGTGTGCGATCTGGACGCCATATTCAATCGCTTTGCGTTGCGGCAAAGGCCCGCGATCGAGCAACGCGCGCAGGCTCTCACCCTCAAGCAGTTCAGAAACCAGAAAAGGCATGCCGTTGTGCCGGCCAATATCAAATACCGCCAAAATATTAGGATGATTCAGCCCCGCGACTACTCGCGCTTCGACTTCAAAACGATGCAGCCGGTCGGGATCGTTGGCAAATGATTCGGTGAGAATTTTCAGCGCGACATCGCGCCCCAGCCGCGCGTCCCGGGCGCGATAGACTTCGCCCATGCCGCCCGCGCCCAGGGGCGCAATGATCTCGTAGGGGTCGAGTTTGGTCCCAGCTGTGAGAGACATCGGTGCGTAATTATAGCTTGCACATCAGATTGCACCCTTAGGTAAATTAGCTGATGGCGATCTAAAAGACGCCAACGAAGGGCAGATGCGTTGGGATGATTCATGCAAAAGCCACGTGATTTTATTGGTCGATTTTTAGCCGGATTGCCACAGTGGTGTTCAAAAATAGAACGCTGAGTGTGCCCTTCCGGCCAGCGATTTAGCAATTTTCCCGATTGACAGAACGCTATTCTCTCCTATACTGGCTGCCTCCATGCGATTCGAACGGATTCCCCGCCTAAAAGCCGGCTGAATCTTCGACCACAACGAATAACCAAACTTTAAGGAGGAACCGTGAAACGGAGAAGTACTTTGATCCCAGTCTCCCTCGCATTGTTCGTCGCTGCCGGGTTTATTCAAGGCCGTGCAGAAACGCTGATGACGCGCCACGTCAGAACGGTAACCATCAATGGTCAGGCTAAAGTACTCGGGCACCTTCCCTCAGCAACAATCATGCAATTGAATGTCGTCCTGCCACTTCGTGACCAGGCCGGCCTCGACGACTTTCTCGTCGAACTGCGCAACCCCTACAGCTCCGATTACAAACACTTTCTAACACCAGCCGAGTTCACCGAGCGCTTCGGTCCCAGTCAGGAAGACTATGACGCGGTCGTTAAGTATGTTCAGGACCATGGCCTGACAGTCGTCGGCGGTTCGCGCGACGCAATGGACGTACAAATCAAAGGGCCGGTCTCTGCGATCGAATCAGCTTTTCACGTGAGCATGCTGACTTACCAGCACCCCACCGAAAATCGCGTTTTCTATGCGCCGGACCGCGAGCCGACCGTAGATCTGCCTTTTCAACTGTGGCACATCTCCGGCCTCGACAACTTCTCCATTCCGCATCCGCTTTTCGTTAAGAAGTCTGACTACGCAAGGGCCCACGGCCTCGATCCGAACAAAATCATCAGCCACGCCACCACCGGCTCTGGCCCCTCGGCTTCTTTCCTCGGCAGCGACATGCGTGCAGCCTACTATGGCGGGACGGCGTTGACGGGTTCCGGCCAGAACCTGGGATTGTTCGAGTATCTGGGTACGGATCTCGCCGATCTGAACACCTACTACAAGAATGTCAAGCAGACGAACTCAGTGCCCATCACGCTGCTGTCCACCGATGGCACCAGCACGAGCTGCGTCTACAGCGGCCGGAACAAGTGTGATGACACCGAGCAGACGTTGGATATGACGCAAGCGCTGGGTATGGCTCCCGGCTTGGCGAGCCTGGTAATGTATGTCGGGTCAACCGACACGGCCATTATCGGCTCCATGACCACGCACAGCCCGCTGCCCACAACCATCGGCTGCTCCTGGGGATGGACGCCGGCTGATCCCTCCACGCTTGACCCGTATTTCCAGAAGATGTCTGCTCAAGGCCAGAACTTCTTCGCAGCTTCGGGCGATAGCTCGACCTGGTCAAGGAGAAATGAAGCCTGGCCTGCGGACGATGCCAACGTCGTTTCAGTGGGTGGCACCGACCTGACCACGGCCAGCGCCGGTGGGCCGTGGAAATCCGAAACGGCATGGGTGGATAGCGGCGGCGGCATCTCCCCGGACGGCATCAAGATTCCCGCCTGGCAGCAATTGGCAGGCGTGATCAATTCTTCCAACAAAGGCTCGACGACTCTCCGCAACGGCCCGGACGTTTCGGCTAATGCGAACTTTACCTTTTACGTCTGTGCCGATCAAACCACGTGCACAGCCAATGAGTACGGCGGCACCAGCTTTGCGGCTCCGATGTGGGCAGGCTATATCGCTCTCGTCAACCAGCAACTGGCGGCCGACGGATACTCGGACATAGGTTTCATCGATCCCTATCTCTATTCCTTTGGGGTGAGTTCGAGCTATGGCACGGACTTCCACGACATCACCAGCGGCAAGTCCGGCAGCTACTCGGCCGTGACAGGCTACGATCTGGTGACCGGATGGGGCAGCCCGAACGGCCAAGGACTTATCAACGCGCTCGTGGGCGAGAAGTAGCGCACGCGCTTAACCACTTGAGGAAAAGGCCCGGACTTTTTGCCTGGGCCTTTCTTTTGGCCCGATTTATGAGCTCCTATATGTTCCTTAAGGAACACATCGTATAGACGGAAGCGAATAGACAGATATGTCATGACAGTCAACTATAAGAAACGAAAGGAGAAAGAGGTGACTATCACGAATTCATTCAGTAATACGCTTCCGTGAAGTCCCCCCAGAAGGCGATTTTTCGCGTGATGCATAAAAGATTTCCGTGCATCCCGGCATGCCTGAAGGCATGGCCTTTTGCAAGCTCCACGATCAAACGCTCGATTCTGCGTCCGACATTCGATGCTATCGCTTTACAATAGTATTGTAGCGCGTTAGTATGGGGCTAATGATCGCGAGTTTCCGGGACAAGGAGACCGAAAGGCTATGGCAATCAGGGAGGAGCCGCCGCCTTCCCGCTGACCTGCAGCGCAGAGCATTCAAAAAACTGGCGATTCTAAACGCGGTAGTTACACTCGAAAACCTGAAAGTGCCTCCGGGAAATCAACTGGAGGCTTTGCGCGGCAATCGAGCCGGGCAGCACAGCATTCGCATCAATGACCAGTATCGCGTCTGTTTCGTGTGGCGTAATGGTAATGCTTTTGAAGTAGAAATTGTCGATTACCACTGAGGAGCGCTTATGGCGAAATCGAGAAAAGTGTTTGCGGTGCATCCGGGAGAGATTCTCAAGACCGAGTTCATGGAACCGATGGGCGTTAGCGCCTACGCGCTGGCCAAAGCCCTTGGGTTTCCCGGCATCTATGAAGTCGTCCGAGGAGATCGCGCCATCAGCGCCGACACCGCCATTCGCCTCGGGAAATACTTCGGTCTGCCCGCGCAGTTCTGGCTCAACCTTCAGAACGATTACGATTTACGCATTGCAGAAGGCAGTGGAGTAGGTAAGAGCATCAAGCCACGGAGGGTCACGTTCGATGCCGAGTTGATGGGTGCCCGCTGAAAATGTAGGCAGTCATCTTTTCATCGAATCCAGGTTAGCGTCCAGCCCCAGGACGCGAACCTCGGGCACCGGCAATCGGGAATTCCAGAATGTGCTTTAGGCCTGGACCGCGTTTGAGCGTAACTTCCACTTGGTCCGCCCAGAGGGTGTACATTGTTTCAGATATCTGAAGCCCTGAATGGGGATAGGTTTGAAGCAGCCAAACTACAATTGGGTAATCCCGCTTATCTTCGTAGGCGCGATTATGCTGGGATTGATTGCGAAGGAGCCCGAAAAGCCCGGCTCATCGAACCATAATACGTCCCCTGCTCTCACCGCACTAAAGACAGGCAATGAACTTTCTTCTTTTCCCTGTGCGAAGGGACAGTCTATTTCGCCTATCGATGGTGGGAAATGTGCTGACCAGGACTTTTCTCACCTTGACTCTAAACACGAGGATTTCCAAGAGGGGCAGCGCAGCCGTGACGAAGCTGCTAAGATCTCAAGCTACTTGCCCACGAACCTTCGCGTTGACACGGACATAGACGCGTTCTGGCTGAAAGATGAGGAGCGTATATGTCAGACCTATCCAAATCAAGACGGGAGAGTGGCAGTTGTTGCTTGTACCCCTAACGGGTCTCACAGGAACCATAACATTCCCATAACCTTTTGGGGTGGCGTGGATAGGAACGCTATAACCGACTGGAAATGTCGTAGAGAAGACGATGATTTCGTTTGTCGGGCAATTGACTAAACGAAATCCACGATTTGAATTTGCTTCCTACTCCCCGCCCTTCGCTGGCGCCTTCATGCCCAACTCTTTCATCACCATTTGCAAATCTTTCCAGGCTTCGCCCTTCTGGCGGGGATCGCGCAGCAGAAACGCCGGATGGTAGGTCACGGCGAGTTTGGTGCCGCGGAAGTCAAACCAGCGTCCGCGCAGCTCTGACATGGGAGCATTGATGGCGAGCAGGGTTTTGGCCGCGACCGCACCGAGCGCCACTATCGCCTTCGGTTTGATGACGGCGATCTGCCGCATGAGAAATGGCGAGCAGGTTTCGCACTCGTCGCGCTCGGGCTGGCGGTTTCCCGGCGGACGGCACTTGATGATGTTGGCGATATACACATCCTCGCGGGTGATGCCCATGGCTTTAATCATGTTGGTGAGCAACTGCCCGGAGCGGCCCACGAAAGGCTCGCCCTGTTCGTCTTCGTCAGCACCCGGAGCCTCGCCGATAAACATCAAGTCCGCGTTAGGATTGCCTACACCAAAAACAATCTGCTTACGGCCTTGCTGGCTCAGCCGGCAGCGGGTGCAGTCGCCGAGATCTTCACGAATGGCGCGCAGAGCCACAACGGGATCGGCAATCGATTGCTCAGGCTTTGGTCCGGAGATAGGCAGGTCGGCGAGCGACACAGGCGCAGCTTTGGGACGTGGGGTCATGGGCTCCGTGATTAAAGTGTCAGAGATTTCGGACGGCGTCTGTTCAGTTGCGGAGATTTCTTGCTTATAAAAGTCGTAGATGCCCAGCTCGTTGTAGTAGCGGATGCGCTCTTTCAGCGCCTTCTTCACTTCAGGGGCGAGTACGCGAGACATGAAGAGACAGGGTAACAGGAATGGTATGTGGAAAAATGGCGACGATCGACGCTGGAAGTCCCCGTGGTAGAATTGTCAGGCTTTAGCTGGGAGGACTCGCTATGAGAACCTTTGAGTGTAAGCATCTTGCCCCGCTAATGGTGCTTTTTGTCTCGATGCAAACTGTTGCGTCCGCGCAGACGTTCGATACTTTAGTAAATTTTGATCTTACCAACGGCTCCTATCCCTTCGCGTCTCCGGTCCAGGGCACCGATGGCAATTATTATGGAGCAACCTCTCAAGGCGGCAACACGAGTTGCGGCTACCCGGGCTGTGGCACAATCTTCAAGATCACCGCTGCGGGCACGCTGACGACACTGTACAGTTTTTGTGCTCAATGGCCTTGCCCAGACGGGTACGCGCCTCAGAACGTGCTCGCGGAAGCTACCAACGGGGACTTCTACGGCACAACCTGGCAAGGTGGTGCCTCCAATGCTGGCACGGTCTTCAAAATCACGCCCACCGGCACGCTGACCACGCTGTACAGCTTCTGCCCGAATAATTCTACATGCCCCGACGGTAAGGAGCCCGCAGGCACTCTGGTGCTAGCCGCCAATGGGAATTTCTATGGAGTGACGGCCGGGGGTGGCACGGAGAGCGGGCCGGACGGGACAGGCGGTACCTTCTTCGAAATCACGCCCAGCGGCAAACTGACCACGCTTTACAGCTTTTGCTCCCAAGCAAATTGCGCAGATGGCGGGGAGCCCGCAACCGGACCCATTCAAGGCGCCGACGGCAATTTCTACGGGACAACTTACGTGGGGGGAAATACAGGCGTATTTGGGCAAAATGACGGATGCGTCGTTCCGGGTATCGGGCCTTTCTACCTGGGTTGTGGGACGATATACAAAATCACGCCCCAGGGAAAACTCACCATACTTCACACGTTTTGCCTCCAGGCCAACTGCCCTGACGGTGCCTTCCCCGGATATGGAGGAGGGCTGGTTCAAGCTGCGAATGGCAATTTCTACGGCACCACCAACCAAGGCGGGGCGGAGGTTGCATGCGCAGTATCCGGCTACGGAAATGAGAGCTGTGGCACAGTCTTCGAAATCACGCCGAAGGGAACTTTAACCACGCTGCACAGCTTCTGCTCGGAAAATCCTCCTACCTGTGACGACGGCTTTTTCCCTTACGGAATGCTGACCCAGGGCAGCGACGGGAACTTGTACGGGACAACCGAGGGCAATCACGGCGGCAATGGCGAAAACAACCTCTACACTTATGGCACAGTCTTCGAAATCACCCCAACCGGCACGTTAACCACACTGCACGTCTTTTGCAACCAAGATCCTCCGTATTGCAATGACGGCAGCGGCCCCCTCGGTCCGCCGGCTCAAGGGACTAATGGGAACTTCTACGGCACAGCTTCCGCAGGTGGAACCAGCAACAACTATGGCACGGTTTACAGCCTGTCCACCGGTCTCGGCCCGTTTGTGACCACGATTCCCACGGCCGGCAATGAAGGTACGCAAGTCAGCATCCTCGGACAGGGTTTCGCGGGTTCGTCCGTGGTGAAGTTTGGCGGAACGCAAACGGCGGCCGTCACACTGAACGGAGCTTACAATTTGATCGCGACAGTCCCGGCAGGCGCGCTCACCGGGCCGGTCACCGTGACCACCAGCGGCAATACCTTGCAAAGCAGCCAGAAATATCTAGTTCTGCCAAAAGTTGTGGGCTTTTCGCCCATGAGCGGGCCGGTAGGAACACCCGTTACCATCACGGGAACCGGATTTCTTCAAGGGTTAGGGGCTGGTTTCGGTGATAGTGTGCCTGGAACCCACTTCAAGATTGTCTCCGATACGACTGTGATGGTGGACGTGCCTTCAGGTGCAAAAACCGGGCCCGTTGGCGTGGAAACGAAGGGCGGAATCGGAATCAGCAAGCAAACCTTTACAGTAACTCCGTGATTGCCGGGAGGAAGTGGTGAGAGTTTAGCCAGCTACATGGGTTCGCTGCCGTAAACGGATTACTTCATCCATCACCCGCTGCGCGACTTCCCATTTGGTAGTCTCGGGAACTCCCACGATGTTGTCGTGCGAAATGATGGTGACGGCGTTGCGGTCGGAGTCGAAGCCAACACCGTCGTGTGAAACATCGTTGACGACGATGGCGTCGAGCGATTTAGAGGTGAGCTTCTTATGGGCGTTTTCGAGGACATTTTCGGTTTCGGCGGCAAATCCGATGACAAGCTGCGATTTTTTCTTCTTCCCAATTTCCGCGACGATATCCGCTGTGGGTTCGAGGTCCAAAGAAACGGGACCTCCGCGTTTGATTTTCTGCGATGCCTGGTTTTTTGGACGATAGTCGGAAACAGCCGCGGTTTTGATGACGATGGTCGCTTCCGGTAAAAGCTTCATAACGGCGTCCCGCATCTGCTCCGCAGATTCTACCCGCGTCACTTCTGCCGCGCCCGGCGGAGTAATGGAAGTTGGCCCGCTGACGAGCAGCACCCGCGCTCCCCGGCGTAATGCTGCTTCGGCGAGAGCGTAACCCATCTTGCCGCTGGAGCGGTTGGTCAAATAGCGCACGGGATCAATCTTTTCGCGCGTCGGCCCGGCGGTGATGAGCACTGTTTCTCCGGCTAGTTCCTGCGACGCGCCCAGAGCTTTCATCGCAGCGGCGACAATGGCTTCGTTTTCAGCAAGCCGACCCGCCCCGGTCATGCCGCACGCAAGATAGCCTGCACCCGGTTCGACGATGTGCACGCCGCGCTTACGCAGGATTTCCAGATTCGCCTGCGTGGCAGCGTTGGTCCACATATTTACGTTCATGGCCGGAGCGATGACGACGGGAGCCGTTGTCGCAAGAAAGAGCGTGCTCAAGAAATCATTGGCGATGCCCTGGGCAAATTTGGCGAGGACATCAGCGGTCGCGGGCACAACCAGAAGCGCATCGATCGCCTGTGCAATGGCAATATGCTCAATGGCGGCGTCAATGTTTGGTTGTTCGGCATCCGTGCCGAATAAATCACTGATAACTTTTTCGCCGGAAAGGGCAGCGAAAGTCAGCGGCTTAACAAACTCCTGCGCGGCCCGGGTCATGACCACCTGTACGCGAATGCCGCGGTCTTGCAGCAAGCGCAGCACTTCAGCTGCTTTATAGGCTGCGATTCCGCCGCTGACGCCCAGAGCGATCTTCATAGAAGTTTGGATGACTTCGCCGACGCGGGGGACGCAAGCGAAAAATACTGCGCAAACGAACAGCCCTAGGCTTCGCCGACTGCATGATCGAGCGCGTCGCCCGCCGCTGCGGCCTCCACCGGGGCCCCGCCGTTTGGCGGAATCACCCACTTCACTTTGCCGGCTTGTATTTCATCCTGAGCGATGCGGCAGGGTTTGCGGGAGTGTGTTTCTATGACCGGAGGCGCCCCACTCTGCAACTGCCGGGCCCGTCGTGCGGCTACGAGAATATACCGATAATTGCTGTCGAACCCTTCCACCAACTTCATGGCGATTCTCCCTCTCGTTAACTTCTTTCCGGAGCCGCCGCGGGCTGAAACGAGGCCAGAATGGGCTGCAATTGCGGGCGCACATTGCGCAAGCGGCAACTCGCAGCTCTGGCCGCCATTCCGGCATCCCCGGCGGACGTTTTATTGCCCGCGCGCTGTTGGCGCTCGACCAGCAGGATCGCCTTCAGCGTTTCCACGGATTCCTCCAGACGGTCGTTCACTAAAATATAGTCGTACTTCTCGTAATTCTCAATCTCGCGGGAGGCCGTGGCCAGCCGGGTTTGAATCACATCTTCGCGGTCCTCGCTGCGGCGCCGCAGGCGCTGCTCTAAAGTCTTCCGATCCGGCGGCAGGATAAAGATGCTAATTGCCTCCGGAAGTTTGCTTTTGATCTGCTCGGCGCCCTGCACATCAATGTCAAGCAAGAGATCCAGGCCCTTTTGTTCGGCTTCGCGCAGAAAGCGGCGGGCGGTACCGTAATAGTTGCCAAAGACGCTGGCGTATTCCAAAAATTCGTTTTGAGCAATCATCGTTTCGAACTCGGGCCGAGTGACGAAAAAATATTCCCGCCCGTTTTGTTCGCTGCCGCGCAAGGGGCGCGTTGTATAAGAGATGGAAAAATCCAGGCCCGGTACAATCTGCCGGACTTCATTCACCAGCGTGGATTTTCCCGAACCCGAGGGCGCCGAAATGATATAAACCGTGGTCATTCGACGTTTTGCACCTGCTCGCGCGCTTTTTCGATGTCCGACTTCATCGCCAGGCCCATTTGCGTGATTTGCAGTGCGTCTCCTGCCAAACCTGATGTCTTTGAAAGCAGTGTGTTGGCTTCGCGGTTCATTTCTTGCAAGAGGAAATCGAGTTTCTTGCCGACTTCGCCGCTCTTGTCAAGCAGGCCCAGAAAATGCTGCACGTGATTTTCCAGCCGCACCAGTTCTTCCTGGATATCGCTGCGGTCCACGACCAAAGCAACTTCCTGCAAAATGCGTTCCGGCTCTATTTGTGATCCCGTCAGTTCCTGCACCCGCCCTTTTAGTTTCTCCGCGTAAGCTTTCTGCACCGCGCCCCGCAGCTTGCAGACGTCCTGGCGGGCAGCTTGCACTCCCGCCATGAGTTGTCGTAATTCGCGTTCGATGCCGCGGCCTTCTTCTTCGCGCATCTGGTTCAAACGCGATAGAGCTTCCTCCGCGCCCGATAGGACTGCACCCTCCAACGATTCATCGGCCGGCGTGGCCGATCCATCGAGCGCGCCCGGCATGCGTAGAATGGCGTTGAGGTCCGGTTCGGCCGCCAGGCCAAATTCTGCGGCGGCACTTCGAAATGCCTTCACATAGGCACCGGTCAACTCGCGGTTCAGCTGGAAATTGCCATTCCCTCCACGGCTCAGGCTTAGCGTCAGCTCCACGTGGCCGCGCGCGAGTTTTTCCTTGAGCAGGCGCCGCAACTTCATTTCCAGCGTATCGGCATCGGACGGCAGGCGGAAATGCAAGTCAAGAAAGCGATGGTTGACAGATTTAAGCGACAGCGTGAATCCCGAGTCGCCCGAAGATCCATTGGCCGTCTCGCCTATCTGGCCTTTGATCTGCGCGAACCCCGTCATCGAGCGGATGGGCATGAGTTATTGTCTCACCGTGGCAGCGCTCATCCGAACCTCGTCGGAGGCGGCGGGAGCGAATTGCAAATCGTACAGGCGGCGATAGGTGCCGAAGCGCGCCATCAGTTCATCATGATTGCCGATTTCTGCGATGCTTCCATTTTCAATCACGACAATGCGGTCGGCGCGGCGCACCGTGGACAAACGATGTGCAATCACAAATACGGTCCGTCCCGTCATTAGATTTTGCAAAGCCGACTGAACAAGCGATTCCGATTCACTATCGAGCGCGGAGGTAGCCTCATCCAGAATTAAGATGGGCGCATTTTTCAGCAAGGCGCGGGCAATGGCAATACGCTGGCGTTCGCCGCCGGAAAGGCGCACGCCCCGTTCGCCAATCACCGTCTCGTACCCTGCGGGTAAGGCCATGATGAAGTCATGCGCCAGCGCAGCCCGGGCGGCTGCTTCCACTTCGCCCTGCGAGACCCCTGGCTGGCCGTAAGCGATATTATTGCGCAGCGTGTCGTTGAAGAGCACGGTCTCCTGAGTAACCACCCCGATCAGCGAGCGTAACGAAGCCAGCGTCGTGTTGCGTATGTCGATGTCGTCAATCGAGATGTGGCCGTGGGTGACGTCGAAGAAACGGGGAATCAGATTGACCAGGGTGCTCTTGCCGGCGCCGCTGGAGCCGACAATGGCCAGCACTTCTCCGGCGCGGACATCCAGATTGATGCCCCGCAAAATTTCACGCATCGCGGCGTCGCCGCTTTCGTCCGCCGCTTGATAGGAAAATCCGGCTTGTTCAAACTGAATGTTGGTCGAGAAACGCTTGAGCGTAACGGCATCGGGTTTCTCCAGAACTTCATCCTGCGTGTCCATAAACTTGAACAGCTCAGAAGATGCCCCGATGGCTTGCTGAAAATTATTGTTGAATAGGGCAAATTTGCGGACGGGGTTGTACAAACTGAAGACTGAAGCAATGAAGGCGGCGAAAATGCCCAGCGTCATGTGCCCGCGGATCACCTCGCCGCGGCCAAGCAGAAGCAACAATGCAATGCCGACCGCGCCAAAAATATCCATGAGCGGCGAGCTAATGGAAGCGGCGGCCACCGAGCGCATGTTGGCGCGAAAGAGACGTTTGGCGGCCGCGCGGAAGCGCGCGCTCTCCCAATTCTCCATGCTGAAGGCCTTCACGATGCGATTGCCTGTGATGGATTCCTGCAGGATGTTCTGAATGTCCGCTAGTTGGTCCTGGCCCTTGCGTGTAGTGTGGCGAACGCGCCGTCCGATCTTGGTTGCGGAGTAAATAATAAATGGAACAAACAACAACAGGACCCACGCCAGTTGGCGGCCCAGCACGACGACAGCGATCGCCGTAAAAAGAAACGTGAAAATCTGCTGCAGAAACTCAGCCAACACATTTGACATGGCGTATTGCACACGTTCAATGTCGTTGACAATCGTCGAAACGAGAGTCCCGGTTGTGTGTTTTTGAAAGAACGCCGCCGAGCGTCGCAGGATCGCATCATAGAGATGGTTGCGCAGATCGGTGATCATGCCGAACCCTGCGTAGTTCACCAGATACGTTCCGACGTAGTCGAAAATCCCCTTTAATACCGTGGACGCGACCAGGGCGTAGGCGACGATCGTCCAGGCGTTGTGAAAGTGCGAAGGGACGAAACTTTGCAAGTAAATCGTTCGGCTTGTGCCGGGAATGGTGAAGAGTTGAATGTGATCGGAACCGCTGGCGGGATTGAGCACGCGGTCGAGAATGGGGCGCAACAAGATCAGACGAAAGGCTTCCAGAAAGCCGACGCCCGCCATTAGCGCGATCGAGGCAAGCAATTGCACGCTGTAAGGCAGCACATAGCGAACCAGGCGGGTCAGTTGTCGCATTGGAGGCTCGCTGCGAGTGGGATCAACATGCGCTGCACCGTGACATTCTACTTTAGTTGAACGAATCCGGGGCTCACCTGTCTTCCTTTGTGCACCTTCGGGATCTTCGAGGCAAAGACTTCAGAACGAGCCACCATGGACGCGAAGACGCCGGGAAATCCTCTATTTCGGGCTGTCCCGATGGACTGTTTTCACGCGGTAGCCCGCCTTGCGCAGCAACTTGCTGACGTCTTCGGCAATCATGACCGAGCGGTGCTGCCCGCCGGTGCAGCCAAAAGCGATGGTGAGGTAACTCTTTCCTTCGCGGATGTAATGCGGCAGCAGATAAACCAGCAGCTTTGAAATCTTGCTGATGAACTCTTTCGTTTGCGGAAACGATCGAATATAGCGCGCCACTTTCGTGTCGCGCCCAGTAAGTGGGCGAAACTCGGGAATGAAATGCGGATTCGGCAAAAAACGCACATCAAACATCAAATCCGCGTCTTCCGGTACGCCATGCTTAAATCCGAAGCTCACGCAGGAAACCAGAATATTTTTCTCTGACTCCTGCTTCTCGAAACGTTCCAGAATATGCGCCCGCAATTCGTGGACGTTGAACTTCGAAGTATCGATCACGAGATCCGCCATCTCGCGGATTCTGCGTAGTTGCCGCCGTTCGGTCGCGAGCGAAGACTTCACAGTCGCATTCGTGCCCAGAGGATGCGGCCGCCGCGTCTCGCTGAAACGCCGCAACAGAACTGCATCATCGGCTTCAAGAAAAATCACCTGCGTCGGCAGCATTTTCTTGACCGCCATCAGAATCGAAGGCAGGGAATCCAGCTGTGCTCCCTCCCGCACATCCACTACCAGCGCGCTGCGCTCAATCTCAGAAGAAGTCCCCACCAACTCGGCAAAGTGGGGAATAAGTCCGACCGGGAGATTGTCCACGCAGTAGTAGCCGAGGTCTTCAAAGGCCTTGAGCACCGAGGCTTTGCCCGATCCGCTCATGCCCGTAATGATGACCAGCTCGCCGCCGGAGCGGGGCTCGCCTTGGGTTGCATTAGGGAATTTCAGCTTTTTCGAAGGAGAGAATGGCGCTAGCGGATTCGCCGGAGATTTCGCCTTGCGCTTGCGGGAGGCCATCTCGGAAAGATGGTAGCAGGCCGCCGATTCCTCCGCCAGTGAACATATAGGCGCGAGCACCTAGCGGATGATCGTGTACTATCCCGCAGCTCTCACACCCGAAACGGTGCCGCCAGCAGTCTCGCTGGAAACATAATCACTGCCCAAATCAGATGTAGAACGCCGTCCACGGCAATTCCGACAATGCGAAAGGGCAGCAAAAACAACCAGACCAGCGGATAGAGTACCAGCGCGAGAATCGCAACCGGCCAGCACATCACAAAAAGAAAGCACCACAGCAGCAATGCGATCATGAGAGACCTCCGTTACTGGGAGGTACGCAATCCGTGGTGGAAAAGTTCTCTACCGGGCAGCGGCGACTTCCTCACTCGCCAGCGCCCGCAACGATTCTCCATACGGTGCCCGCGCGATTCCTCGCTCCGTGATGATCGCCGCCACATACTTCGCGGGCGTCACATCAAACGCTGGATTCTCCACCCTGACCCCATCGGGAACCATCTGCCGCCCGCCGATGTGCGTGACTTCTTTGGCGTTGCGCTGCTCAATGGGAATCTTGCTGCCATCTGGAGTCGCCAGATCCACCGTCGAAATCGGCGCGGCCACATAGAATGGAATCTCGTGCTCTTTCGCTAGAACCGCCACCGAGTAGGTTCCAATCTTATTGGCCACGTCCCCATTGGCCGCAATGCGGTCGGCTCCGACTACTATCGCCTGAATCTTGCCCTGGCGCATCATTGACCCAGCCATATTGTCGGAGATCACGGTCGTCGCGATGCCGTCTTTCATTAACTCCCACGCGGTCAACCGCGACCCTTGCAGAAATGGCCGGGTCTCGTCGGCGTACACGTGAATTTTTTTTCCGGCTTCAACCGCGGCGCGGATGACGCCCAGCGCCGTTCCGTATCCAGCCGTCGCCAGCGCGCCAGCATTGCAATGCGTGAGTACGCCGCCGGACGACGGCATGAGCGTCGCGCCGTGTCGTCCCATCGCTTGATTCGCCGCGATATCTTCAGCGTGCATGCGCTTGGATTCTTCGATGAGCGCAGATTTAATCTCTGCGATGGATTTTCCGCCTAGCGAATCGAGCTTGGCTTTCATTCGCTGAATCGCCCAGAACAAATTCACCGCGGTTGGCCGCGTTTCGCCAATAATGCGGGCGACCTCATCAAATTCGCGGCGAAGTTCGGTTTCTGACGTTGCCTTCGAATTCTTCACGCCCAGCGCAACGCCCATCGCTGCCGCCACGCCAATCGCCGGCGCTCCGCGGACGACCATGGTGCGAATCACGTCCGCAACGTCGTGATGTGTTTTACTGAGTACGTAAACTTCCTCAGTCGGCAGCTTCGTCTGATCAATGAAGCGAACGCCGGCGTCGGTCCATTCGAGGGTTTCAATCATTCTTCTATTTTCGCCTGAGAACGCACTCGGGTCTAGGGCGCGGCATTACCTCACTCTGAATCCGTGGCATTATGGGGGTACATCCGGATTGCGATTCTAACCAGGCGGTGGAATATGCCGTTATTTACCAAGTTGGCCCTTGTGACGTGCGCCTTCTATCTCGGTGTCAACGTATTGCTGGACGTGGCGATGTTTGGGATTACTTTAAGGAAAGGAGGTTCTGCACTTTACTTTTCATCGCGGCTTGTCGGGCTACTCTTCTTTGGCTTGATCTGGCTATTTTCATTTGTCCTGGCATGGCGGATTGTGCTGGCCCCACTCCAAGCCAAATTGCTCAAATGATCAAAGCGTCTAACGTGGCGCATGGCCTACGCTTTATGCTCGGCGCAACGGGTACGGGGATTGTTCACCACAGCCGGCTTCCCGCAAATCTCGCAGCCCGCGCTCGCCGAATATTGCGACGCCTCGTCGGGATTCAGCGCAATATGCTCGCGCCGCACGTCATTCGCGGTAAAAACCGAAATAAATGGCGCGGGCAGCGCGGCTTTTTCGACATTCGACCGGCCTCGCGCCTCTTCGCGCTCCACCAGGCACATCACTCCCACGACTTCGAAGCCAAATTCGCGGGCGGCTTCGATGGCCTGAATCGTGGAGGACCCGGTCGTGCAAACATCATCCACAATCACCACGCGCGCCCCTTTTTCGCGGAAGCCTTCGACGCGCTGCCCCATGCCGTGCTGCTTCTCGGCTTTGCGGACGAGGAAGCCATTAATTTCACCGCTAATGACCGAAACCGCCACAACAATCGGGTCGGCACCCATGGTCAACCCGCCGATGGCGGCGGGCTTCCAGTTTCGCTCAACAATTTCGTCGAGAAAAACTCGCCCGGTGAGCTGAGCCCCTCGTGCGTCAAGCGTGGTCAAGCGGCAATCAACGTAGTAGTCGCTCGTGCCGCCGGAGGAAAGTTTGAACTCGCCGAGGCGGAAGGATTTTGTCGCAAGTAATCGGAGAAGTTCTTGTTTAGCAGCGGATGATGTTGTCATTGGTTTGCGAAGGGCACAGCTTCAGCCGCGCCGATTAAATCGAGTCTTGGTTCACGCGTTAGCGCTCAAAAAAATCATCTCGAAATCAATTTCAAATTTTCAAATTTGATTTTGAAATCTGAAGATAACACGCGCCGAACTCTTCCGTTCGTTTCTTGGAAAATTCTCATGAAGCAACTACTGGCTCAATCGCTCCAAATGCCGGAAGCCGCCCGTCGCAATCAGCGTAAACACGGTCAGAGTCCCGTTATATGCCACATGTACCAGAAAACTCGAAGCCACCGATCGCGATACTGCCCGCACCACCGTCAGCACAACTCCTACCAGAAAAATAATCAGGATCGGTCCCCAGGCAAAGCCCAACTGCGTGGCGTGAAGCAGCCCAAACAGCAGCGCCGTCAAGAAAATGCCGATGCCCACGCCCACGCGCCGCTCCAAAACCGGATACAGAAATCCACGAAAGAACAACTCTTCCATCAGCGGCCCAAAGCTCACGGCAAAAATCGATGTCAGCCAGGCGTCCAGCGGCTGCTTGAAAAATTGGTCGAACGGCACCTCTTTCGGAATCGGCAGGAAATGCGCGATACCTTGTAAGCCAAAAAGCAACAGCACACCCAACGCCATCAGAGCGAATGGGCTGCGCGGCCAATGCCACTCAATTGCCTCGCCAAAGCGGACGTGATACTTGCCTTCAATCAGGGCTACCATCAGAAAAAAAACGATGACGTAGGCAAGAAATTCCGCCGCCAGCGCGAGAATCGGCTCTTGCGCCAATTGTCCCCAACTCTCATGAGGATAGAAATACCGCTTCGCGACGCCGCCCACGAAAAAGAAGAGGACGAACGGGCTGAGGAACATCATCAGCGCGATTTGTGTTACATCCCAGCCACTCCAGAGAGGAAACATGGGTACAGGAATGACCGGAGCCGGACTCTCCGGGGCAGCGCCCCCTGGGGGTATCGGCGCAACTGGTTCTAGCCATGGGGAAGACATAAATTTCGTTCTATTTAAAAACCAATCCCTTGTCATTCCGAGCCCTCCGCAGTCGCTTTCGCGACGAGGAGGTGCGTAGGAATCTGCTTTTTCACTTCCTACGAATCCTACGCGCTGACTTTTCCATTCTGCATAAAGTACCCCGCCAGTGCCTGCCCGGTGTACGACTTCTTGTTCTTTGCCACCTGCTCGGGCGTTCCCTGCGCTACCAGTTTTCCGCCGTCTTCGCCGCCTTCAGGCCCCAGATCGATAAGCCAATCAGCGCTACGGATTACATCCAGATTATGCTCAATAATGACGATTGTGTTGCCGAGATCGGTCAGCCGGTGCAGCACATCCAGCAATTTCCGCACGTCGTCAAAGTGCAATCCGGTCGTCGGCTCGTCGAGCAGGTATAAAGTCTTGCCCGTCTGCCGCTTGCTCAACTCGCGGGCTAGCTTGATGCGCTGGGCTTCGCCGCCAGAGAGAGTCACGGCGGATTGTCCAAGATGCACATAACCGAGGCCGACATCAACCAGCGTTTGCAGTTTTTGTTTGACCTGCGGAATATTTTCCAGAATCGGCAGCGCATCGCTAATCGGCATTTCCAATAAATCCGCGATGGACATGCCTTTGTACTTCACCGCCAAAGTTTCATGATTGTAGCGGCGCCCGCCGCAGACCTCGCACACCACATAAACATCGGGCAGAAAATTCATTTCAATGCGGCGCTGGCCTTCGCCCTGGCAGGCCTCGCAGCGGCCGCCGGAGACGTTAAAAGAAAATCGTCCCGGCTTGTATCCGCGCTCGCGCGATTCCGGCAGCATGGCATAGAGCTCGCGAATCTGCGAAAAGACCCCCGTATAAGTCGCGGGATTCGACCGCGGCGTCCTGCCAATCGGCGATTGATCTATGCGAATGACTTTGTCTATCGCTTCCGCTCCCGATATTGCTTTATGCTCACCCGCTTCTTCGCGTGAACGGTATAGCTTCTTCGCCAGTGCCCGGTAGAGAATGTCATTGACCAGCGTAGATTTGCCCGAGCCGGAGACTCCGGTCACGACCGTCATCACACCCAGGGGGAAAGTGACGTCTAGATTTTTGAGGTTATTTTCTTTGGCGCCCAGAATGGTGATGCCATCACCGCCCGCCGACCTCCGCGCATCGCGCATTTCAATCTTCGAGCGTCCGGAGATGTACGCGCCCGTCAAAGATTCCGAAGCTTTCTCGATTTGTTGCGGCGTCCCCTGCGCCACCAATCCTCCGCCGTGGCGGCCTGCGCCGGGACCAAGATCAATCACATAATCGGCGCGGCGGATCGTCTCTTCATCGTGCTCGACCACGAGTACCGTATTGCCCAGATCGCGCAGCTCTTCCAACGCCTGAAGCAGGCGTTCATTGTCGCGATGATGCAGCCCGATCGAAGGCTCATCCAGCACATATAAAACGCCGCGCAACTTGGATCCAATTTGCGTGGCCAGGCGAATGCGCTGTCCTTCACCGCCCGAAAGCGTCGCCGCCGAACGGCCGAGCGAAATATAGCCGAGGCCCACTCGATCTAGAAACTGCAGCCGTTCGACAATTTCATGCACCACACGCCCGGCAATCGTCGCTTCGCGCCCTGCGAGTTTGATCTGTCGCGCGGCTTCGAGCGACCGCGTGACCGACATCGCCGTAAAATCAGCGATGGAAAGACCATTCACTTTGACCGCCAGACTTTCAGCTCGCAATCGTTTGCCATCGCACACCGGGCATTCCGTCGCCGACATAAAGTCCATCAGGTATTCGCGATAGCCATCGGAACTCGAATCTTCGAGGTTGCGCTTCAAATACGCCAGAATTCCACGAAATCCGGTCTTGCCTTTTGCCTTCCCCTCAGAAGCCTCGCCGTAGAGCAGTAAATTTTGTGATTTCTCCGGCAGCTTCTCGAACGGCGTGCTCAAATCAATTCCATGCGCCGCAGCCACAATCTGCAATTGATGAATCAAATTCTGCGACGCCGAACCCGGCCCCAATCCGCCCTCAAGCAGAGGCTTTGACCAGTCGTTAATAATTTTCGCCGGGTCGAAATCGTACTTGCTGCCCAGCCCATGGCATTCCGGACAAGCCCCATAAGTGCTGTTAAACGAAAACGACCGCGGTTCGAGTTGCGGCACGCTGATTCCGCAATCTGGGCACGCCAGTTTTTCGGAATAAAGCTGTTCGTCACCATTGACGACCGCGACTATGACCAACCCTCCTGCCAGCTTCATCGCCAATGCTACCGACAATTCCAGACGATGTTCGATCCCCGGCTTAACCAACAAACGATCCACCACCACTTCAATGGTGTGATTTTTACGCTTGTCGAGGTTGATCTCGTCTTCCAAATTGACCAATTCGCCGTCCACTCGAGCCCGCGTAAACCCATGCTCCAGCAGCTTTTCCATCTCTTTCTTGAATTCGCCTTTGCGGCCGCGGACAATCGGCGCCAGAACCATTACCCGATCTTCCGGCGTTAAAGCCATCACTCGCTGGACGATCTGGTCGGCGGTTTGCCGGCTGATGGCCCGTCCGCACTTCGGGCAATGGGGCACTCCGACCGAAGAAAACAGCAGCCGGAGATAGTCGTAGATCTCCGTGATTGTTCCCACGGTCGAGCGCGGGCTGCGGCTGGTGGTCTTCTGCTCGATTGATATTGCAGGACTTAGCCCATCAATCGCGTCCACGTCCGGACGTTCCATCTGGTCCAGAAACTGCCGCGCATAAGCCGAAAGCGTTTCTACGTACCGCCTCTGCCCCTCGGCATAAATTGTGTCGAAGGCCAAAGACGACTTGCCCGACCCGCTCAACCCGGTAATCACCGTGAGCGTGTTGCGGGGAATTTCCACGTCAATGTTTTTGAGATTGTGCTGACGCGCCCCGCGCACCGAAATGTTGCGAATGGCCATTTGGAATCAGGTCTATTGCACTTCCGTAATTAGACGGGTGCACAGAAATGTTTGAAAGTGGGAGAACGCAGCTGTACTTACGTATCTTAGTGGTCAACAGTCGCCGCGGTCAATTACAGGTAGATTAGACGCGGGTGTGGGCAACCTGGATTCGCAGCAAAGACTCAAGGCAACTCAGATTTGGGACGTGCACCTAAGTGGCTGCGGTTTTAAGGACGAAAGGTCATAGAAGTGAGTAGCTTAGTGATTGCAGCCATTGTCTCCGCCACCGGAATCTTGTCCGTAGTTCTTGGAATTTTCACCGCCCACTTGGCCATCACCGTAATTCTCCATACCTTTGGCCGCCAGGGCCAGAAGCAACGGCCCTCACCGATTGCCTTGGTGCCCAGCCAGACCCACGCCAGCGGCGATTAATTGTTGAGCTAGCGCCGGCCTGTCGCCTCGCTTGTCTTTTGGATTCTCTCGGAACCGCTTTGCTTATCTGCGTGATCTGCGCAAATCTGCGGCTAATGAGCCCCCATCCTTGCCCTGACCGCCTCGCTCCGCGTATGATTCTGCGTTCATGCCACCACGCACCCCACCCCGCACGCCTGCGGCCAAGTCGTCCGCGAGTTCGCCTACGAGTTCCATAAACGAAAAGTCGCAACTGATGTCGGGCTCCGAAATTGAGCGGACCGTCGTGCGCCTGGCCCACGAAATCATTGAAAAGAACAACGGCGCCGGCAATCTCGGCTTCATCGGCATCAAGCGCCGGGGTGTGCCCCTGGCGCAACGCCTGGCGGAGATCATCGGGCGAATAGAAAAGGTCACGGTGCCCGTCGGAACCCTCGATATCACATTGTATCGGGACGACTTATCCACCGTCGGCTCCAAACCGGTCGTGCAAAAAGGCGCCATCGGATTCCCAATCGCCGGCAAAAACATCATCCTCGTGGATGACGTGCTCTACACCGGCCGGACGGTGCGCGCCGCGCTCGACGCCCTTTTTGATCAGGGCCGACCCAGCCGCGTACAACTCTGTGTTTTAATTGACCGCGGCCATCGCGAGCTTCCCATCGAAGCGGCGTTTGTGGGGCGAAAAGTGCAAACCACCGATCGGGAGATTATCGAAGTCAAGCTGAACGAAGTGGATGAAGCCGAAAAAGTGCTTCTGGTCGAAAGAGAAAGCGCCGAGAAGGAAAGCTAAGCCATAAGCCCAGCTGTACCCGGCACTTGGAAATCGAATTAGAATCGGCACCAAGCCATAACCCACTCATGAACCAACGATACGAGACGATGAAACCTGCGCGCGGCTCGCTTCTCGGCATCGAACACCTCACTCCGGCGGAAATCTCTTCGTATCTGCAACTCGCGCGGAAGATGAACCCGCACAAACCGAAGCCTTTATTGAAAGGCAAACGCGTCTTCCTGCTTTTCTACGAAGCCTCCACGCGCACACGCAGTTCATTCGAAGTCGCGGCCAAGTCCATGGGCGCTATGACCACGCTCGTGCTTTCCAGCGGGTCTTCCATCGAAAAAGGCGAATCGTTACTGGATACGGGCTACACTTTGCGAGCCGTGGGCGCGGATGTCATCGTCATTCGCCATCCCGAAGCCGGCGCGCCGCTGCTGATGGCGCAGCACCTCGACATTCCCGTCATCAACGCCGGCGATGGCATGCACGAGCATCCCACGCAAGCCTTGCTCGACGCATATACCATTCTGAAGCATAAAAAGACCATCAAGGGCCTAAAGATTGCGATTGTTGGCGACATTTATCACAGCCGCGTGGCGCGGTCGGCGGTGTATCTGCTGACCAAGTTCGGCGCGCATATAACTTTATGCGGCCCGCCTGAGTTTTTGCCGGATCTGGCGACAACCCTCGCGCCCGGTTTGCAGATCACGCGTTCCGTCGAAGAGGCCGTCCACGGCGTGGACGTGATTTACGTCCTGCGCGTTCAAAAAGAACGTTTAGGCGGGCAGGCTCTCAGCGTGAATGACTACATCGCGCGTTATCAGATGAACGCCGCACGGGTGCGCTTGGCAAAGATAGACGCCATCGTCATGCATCCCGGGCCGGTAATTCGCGGGATGGAATTTACCTGGGACGTAGCCGATTGCCCGCAGTCTGTGATTGTGGAAGAAGTCCGCAACGGTGTGCCCGTGCGCATGGGCATCCTGGCAAAGGCATTGGGGAAGGCAAAATGAAATTCACCACAGAGACACGGAGTCACAGAGAAAACCTCAAGAAAGAAAAGGCTTGGATTTTGATTTCTCTGCGCCTCTGTGACTCTGTGGTAAGTGTTGTCGGGAGAGTGGCGTGAGCCAAAGCAAACCAAATCGAACCCTGCTGATTAAAGGCGGCCATGTCATCGACCCGGCAGCGGCAATCGATGCACCCATGGATGTCCTTTTGCGCGATGGCCACGTCGCCGAAATCGCCAAACCCAATGGCATCAAGAGCTCAGCAGATGAAAAATTTGACGCGCGCGGGCTCATCGTCGCGCCGGGATTCATTGACATTCATGTCCACCTCCGCGAGCCAGGACAGGCGTACAAAGAAACCATCGCCACCGGAACCGCCGCAGCCGCGGCAGGAGGGTTCACTTCTGTCTGCTGCATGCCCAACACGCAGCCAGTCATCGATTCCGCCGACTGGGTCGCGTGGTTGCAATCGCCGGAGCGGGGTGCGGTGGTCAACGTCTTTCCCATCGCCGCCGCGACCAAAGCCAGCAAAGGCGCGGCCCTGACCGATTTTCGTTCGCTGCAGCGCGCCGGAGCCGTGGCCGTGACCGACGATGGCAAACCGATTTTGAGCGACGACATCATGCGCGACACGCTGCGCATCGCCTCAGAATTGAATTTGCCCGTGATTCAACACGCCGAAGATACGCGCCAGACCGAAGGCGCGTCCATGAACGAAGGGCCGACTTCGTTCCGCATGGGCTTGCGCGGCATGAAAGATTCCGCCGAATCGAGCATCGTCGAACGCGATGTTCAATTGGCGCAGCAATTTGCCGGCGCCCGCCTGCATGTCGCCCATCTTTCGACTGCCGACGCGCTCAAGGCCGTGCGCCGCGGCAAACGCAACAAACTTCGCGTGACCTGCGAAGTGACGCCGCACCACTTTACGTTGCTCGATTCAGACATTCAGAACTACGACGGCAATTACAAGATGAACCCGCCGCTGCGTTCGGCGTCGGATCGCGAGGCCATCATCGCCGCCTTGGCCGATGGCACCGTTGACGCCATCGCCACCGATCACGCTCCCCACGCGAAACATGAGAAGACGATTGAGTTTGCCCGCGCAGCCTTTGGCATTACGGGACTCGAAACCGCCCTGGGCCTGGCCATCACGCATCTCCATCGCGAACATAAAATCCCGCTGGCGCGGATTGTAGAATTATTCACCGCCGGCCCTGCCCGCGTGGCGGATTTACGTGGACGCGGCACTTTGGCTCGCGGTGCGCACGGCGATGTCACGATTTTCGATCCCAAAAAACGCTGGACGTTCGATGTGAACAAAACAAAATCAAAGTCCGCGAACTCTCCATTCGACGGAGCAGCGCTCACCGGCAAAGTTGTCGCGACGATTGTGAGTGGGCGGTTTGTCTATCGAGCGGGCTGAGCTTCCCTACGCTGCTTGGGCCATGATATCCCTCTAAAATTTGCAAAAAGCGAATGGGAATTACGTTAACGGTGAATGACTCTGCAAATAATCGCGGCTTATGGATAGCCATAGTGGCAGGCTGCGTGATTGCGGCCCTGACGCTCGCTATCTCCCGTTGGTACAGCCTGTTCTCCGGATTCCCAATCGGGGTCGTACAAAGATACGCCTACATTTTTTTACTGCCCGGACTATTTTGTGCCATCGCCGTGAGCGGCAATGTTCATGATTTCAGTCTTGGAGTGGCGGCAATTGGCAATCTAGTCTTTTATGTAGTGTTTTTCTGGGCAGCTACAGCCCTTGTCAGAATGATTCGCCGCCGCAATAGGTAGCCCGTATTGGGAGACGATTAGGCGGACTGCCGCGAAATGGGGGCGGTCAGGCGCCGTCACACTCTGCTCTCGCAGCCAAAGGTGCTTCCGGTTCTATATTGTCGAACGGTTCGTCACAGAATCCAGTGGTTCCCACTCTAGCGCAAAGAACGCGCTAGAATGGGCCACCCGTCCCGTCCGTGCCACCCTTACTGCGTCATGAGCCGTTCTACGCGCATGTAGATCAGCAATAAAGCCGCAAGCCAGCTCGAACCAAAGCAAATCCACAATGCGAGACGATGCCTGGAGTTGCGACGGAATACAACCCAAAGATGATGTGATCCGAAAGCGAGCGTCAATACGGCAATGCTCCCGGCAACGAGAACCTCGGACACGTTACGCAACCACAAGACCGCTAACCAACTCAAGCACGTCACTAGTGGCAGAACAATACTCTTCACCGGAAATGTGGCTCGAGGCGATAACTCGCGATGCTCGGCTAATTCCGCACGAATTTCCTCATATCCGCCGACCCCGTAGGGGATTCCTAGTCTCCGCTTGGGCTCGACGCTCGTGACAATCAGCCGTCCAGTTTCCTCACTTAGATTGGCGATTTCGGAAAAGAAGATTTTTATGTCAGGATATCCTTCCCGTTTTCTAACGACCGCATTGTCTTCCAAGGTGAACGTCATTTTGCGTTCGGCCCGATACAAGCCTTCGAGAGGAGCCAGCACGATTGCAATGACGGCCGCACCGAGAATCGCCAAAACAAAAAGATTTCCGAGGCCCGAGCCATCGCGTATATATCCGGAGGCGCGAAGAGCCAGGAGAGCCGCTGCAACCAAGATGAGCAACAGGACTACTCCCCATGAGAGTGTTCGGAATCGATTCCTTCGCGTGATGGCGCTTTCCTCGACCCTGAATTGCCGCATCCTCTATTCTCCTACGTGGTGACGCCGCAATTATTCCACGTCTCCGCAGGCGCCTCAGGCAAAACGGGTACACGGCCTGAAATGGGAGCAGCAAAACGTCGTACATTTCTGGTGCGAGTGAAGATTTTTCGAGACGTTTATTGCAAACAAACGGGATAAAAAGATTTCCACAGATGCGCTTGCTTTCGCTGTGACGGATGAACATAAATTCGTCAAAAACCTGTGGATAAAATTCCTTGTAACTGTATGATATTAAACGCTTTAAATATCGGAGTTAAATCGAGGTAATTATCCCTTGACGGTAGGTATGCAGGAATTTATGTTGATGGAATGTGGTCACGAAATTCAGTTGAGTGGGACTCAGGTGTACCCTGTCAACGAGGGATATAGCACCGTGAGGATACCAGACAAACTCATTAAGTCCGTTGGGTTTGTTTCCCGATATGAGCCGACAGATGGCGATATAACGCCTATGCGTTATGGCGGCACGGCTTTCATAGTCGGAGTGCGGACTGACGCGAATAATGGGGTCGCGCATCTAGTTACCGCGAAGCATGTTGCCGAAGCTATCGAGCCTGCCGAGGCGGTAATTGCCATGAACGCCAAAGACGGTGCGCCGTTGTTCCTGCGAACTGGCAATCAGGAATGGTTTTATCATCCGACTGAAAAAGATTCTGTTGATGTAGCCGTAATGCCTTTCGGGAGTGCCCGGTTTCACGATTACGACATTACTTGGATTCCAGAAGGCATTTTTGCAACGGAGACGAGGATCGCGGAATTTGATATTGGCCTTGGGGATGAACTTGTGGCGATTGGGTTATTCACCCGATTTTTCGGTTCCACTCACTTAATTCCGCTCGTGCGGACTGGCAATCTGGCAATGATGCCGAAGGATAAGATACCAACCAAGAAATTCGGAGCGATGGAAGCGTACTTAGCGGAGGGTAGGTCTATAGGTGGCCTGAGTGGTTCGCCAGTCTTTGTGCGTAATACGGTCAATATGCCAACGAAAACTGCATCGGGTGCGCCCGCGCACATATCGGGACTTGGCTCTCTGCATTTCCTAGGATTAATGCAGGGACATTGGGAGACTCCGACTTCATTTTCTGATATAGAGGAGATGGAGGCGGTTAATATGGGCGTTTCGATAATCGTCCCCGCTAAGAAAATTCTGGAAGTCTTATACCATCCGGAGCTTGTTGCTATGAGGAAAAAGCATTACGAGGAGAACCAAAAAGATTCGAGCTATCCCACAACGGACAGCGCGTTTAAGCAACCGATTGCTAGTGAAAAACCATTTACGAAAGTAGATTTTGAGACCGCACTCAAGAAGGCAAGCCGAAAGGGTCGCTCCTGATGCTGGCAAGAACTAGCGGAAAATCATAACCCAGTCATTAACTGGGCTACCGAGCGACCGAATGCGTTTGCCAATACCTCAAGATTGCTAATACGGATGTCCTTCACGCCATTTTCAATTTGCGAGATATAGATTCTAGAAAAGCCGCAGTGGACGGCTAGGTCAATTTGTTTCCATCCCCGCCTGAGCCGTAGCGTTTTGATGCGCTGGCCTAGCCGCGCATGGATGGTATTGTCGCCCCTTGCCATCCTGCAATGATGGAGGTATCCTCTCGGCTACATGTAGCCACTCGTTTACATTGAGCGGCTTACGGGGAGGATTCGATGAGGCCACGATTATTGGTACTCATGGCAGTGCTGGCAATGACTCCATTTGCGCTGTCAGTTTGTGGCGGCTGTCCGGTAAGTGCGACCTGTCCCAGAGACGGTGGACGAGCCGATTATGACGACATGTACGAGGAGAACGGAATTACTTATTGCGTGTACGTTCACCACGTGCAAGGACGGAACGGGCCGGAAGATCATCGGTTTAGGAATATCTGCCGATGAGAAATATATTGTCCACGGTTCTCTTGTTGCTCGTTGGCGCGTCAATCTCGGCCCAAGATATGCTGCCAACGTTGCGGCAATGTAGGGAAGATGACGGGCGATGGTACGAGGAAATATCTCAAGCCGGAACGCAAAGAGATGAAATAGAAGCGATGAAGCGAATACCCCTCGATGGGTTGCGTCACCGCTTTAACGAGATGACAGAGTGTATAGGTGTTGACCCAGATCGCAACAAGGACTACATGCAGATGATAGGAATGTTTGGCAGTGAGTTATACGTGAGGGAAAACAACTTTATCGCTCGCCATCAATTGACTGAAACTTTGCAAGCTGAGGACTCAGCCGGAAAACGCTAGAGCGAGAGGCTGGAGGAATTAGCGAGTGAATTAGCGACCCGCCCGAAGGCGGGTTTTTCATTGGAGAAAATATGAATTCTAGCCCCGTCCAGAAAGCGGCCAAAATGCCGTGGCGCGAAGAATCGGATGGCCGTTCGGACATTCCAAATCGTGCAGCGTCCAGTTTTTTAATTCGGTGTCTAAAATATTGTCGAGGGTCACGCCTGCCGCTCTCGCTGCGGTTACTTCTAATCCATCTTTGCACTCTGCCCGCCCGCATACGATATGAACGAGCGATATACTGGGACGCTTCGGACGGCTCTCCGATTCTCCCGAAAACACTGGGGCAAGAGTTGTCGTCGTTTCATGGGATTCGTACATATAGACATGCTTACATTCAGGACATGAAACAGCTACAGGATATGTACCCATTTTTGGGGTACTTTGATTTGCACTTGGCAAGTCGCGCATGGAATGACGGAACACGCTGTATGTCGAGCAATGCTTGCACTGAATCTGGTCATAAGTCATGCGTTACCTCGGAAGTTGAGCGATCCGGTTCGACTGAATCTGCCAAAGCCTAGTCAGAACGGTTCGACCGCAACTTGTGCCGGAGCGCGGCGTACAACAACATCGCGTTTCTCAACTTGTTGCAACATACTTAGGAACATTGGCTGTTCATCGAAGCGACGATTGTAACGGAAAGCATACTCATTGATGTAGGACTGTAGGTAGCCACGGCCAACGGAGTGATACACGCCGCCGATACCAGTCTTAATGAGCATCCAGAATCCTTCGAGGGTATTCGTATGGGCATCACCAGCGACGTAAACTTTCTCGCTGTGATTGACGCGCTTGTGCTGATAGCCGCGAGCATCAAGCCCGTTGTAGGCAGCGAATTCATCGGTAAAAACGATGGATTTTGGCAAGACATGTTCTTTGATGAGTCCGCGCAATGTGTCTTGCTTAACGTCTGTGGCGACAAAGGCTCTCACGTCGCCTTTGCGTTGAGCCAAGCCGACGATGGGAGTTTTATCGTAAGAGCGTCCGACATAGCCTTTGTGCTTGCCGCCGAAATAGGTTTCGTCAACTTCGACTTTGCGATTCCAGCCGCCCATTGGAGTCGGGTTGTCGTCAGAGAGCATGGAGCGGATTTGTTTGAACATCCGCCATGCCGTTTTGTAAGTGACGCCAGTTTCGCGCTGAATCTGTTTTGCGGAGATTCCGCAACGGGTTTGAGCCATTAGGTAGATGGCGTAGAACCACGTCGTTAGAGGCGTGGGCGACTTGTGGAAGATCGTTCCGGCTGTCGGGTGGACGTGGTGACCGCAACTGTCGCATGAGTAAGAAGGGCGGCTTTTAACCCTGTGATGCTTGGTTGTGGCTTCGCATTTCTCACAGTAGATACCCTCTGGGTAGAGGTAGTTTTTGAGCCACTCAAGACAGGCTGAATCGTCTGGGAACTGAGAGCGAAAGTCCTTCATTGTAAAGGGCTTCATCTTAGGTTTGCGGTTGTTGTGAGGCATGGAGTTACCTACTTTCAGGTAAAATCGTACGCCTGATGCGTACCTACTGTCAAGGGATAATTACCTAAATCGATTTAACTGGCCCGTAGAGCGCGATGTTTTCGGGATGATACTCCGGGCTGTTGCCCGACCTCTTTCGCGCGTCTCGGGGCACAGGAATCGCAAGGCGGGGCATCGGGGAAATGGGTCGGATGGGCAATTTGGCCTCGCGACCTGTCGAGCTTTGCTCGACTGGGCAGGTGCGGACACCTGCCCCTACACGGGCCGGAGCGATTCGTCGGCTTCGCTCAAGATGACACGGTCGGTTGGAGTGGACCGCGGCGAAAAGCAGATTCCTACGCGCATCCTCGCCGCTGCGCGGCTGCGAATGGCTCGGAATGACAAGGTGTTGGAGTTGAGGAGAGATCCGCACGAGGTTCCCTCGACTGTCAGCTCAGGTTAGGCTCTCGCCTTGTTGGTGAGAACGCAGGGCACCGGAATGACAAGGTGGTAGGCGTGTTCTCGATGAGTGCTAGGTTACCCTCCTGTTACCGGCGTGAATACCATTGCACTATTTTCAGGGCAGTTTTTCATCATGAATTAACATTGCCTCGCTAGACTCTAGTCATGGATCCGGCCGTCTATGACACGCTGATCCTTTCTGACGTGCATCTGGGCGCGGAAACCAGCCGTGCCCGCGAAGCCACGCGGGTCCTCAAGGAAAAGCGCTTCAGACGGTTGATCCTTCTTGGCGATATTTTCGCCGACCTCAACTTTGGCCGCCTCACCAAAGAGCACTGGAAGTTCCTCGGATACATCCGCAAGCTGTCCAATCCCAAACGCGGCGTGGAAGTGGTTTGGGTGGAAGGCAACCACGACACGGGACTGACTGACATCATGTCGCACCTGGTCGGGGTGCGGGTTTATCAGGAATATGCCTGGAATTACCTGGGACTGCGGCATCGGGCGATTCATGGGCACCAGTTCGACAACGTGGGCATCAACAACATGCGTCTAAATCATTTAGGGACGCTGTGCTACTTCCAGATACAGAAGCTGGATTTCAAGAACAAGCCCATCGCTCGAATGATTGACCGGCTGAACACCCGATGGCTGCGGTTGTCGCCGAAAGTGGCGTCTGGGGCGCTTGCCCATGCCCGATTTCATCAAGCCGACCGGATTTTCTGCGGCCACACGCACGACGCCATGCACCAGGAGCGCGACGGCATCCACTATTACAACTCGGGCGCGTGGGTGGACGCGAAGCCCACCTACATCACCATTGACCAAGAGGGAGTGCGCATTCATGAATACGACGGCCGAGAGGAGCGCGAGCAAGATGGAGACATTAGTGACGACAACGGCAGCAGTGAAGAGCGATTTGACCATCGTGATTCCGGCGAAGAACGAAGTGAAGATGATTCCGCAATTGCTGCTTTCGCTGACGAAGCAGGATTATCCGCTGATGCGGAATACGAGAGTGTTGGTCGCTGACGCGGAGTCCACCGACGGCACACGGGAAGCGGTGATGAGCTTTGCCGACCGGTTGAACGTCGCGGTCATTCCCGGTGGGCGGCCTTCGGTGGGACGTAATGCTGGAGCGCTTTTAGCCGATACAGATTATGTGCTGTTCATGGATGCAGACATTGAGCCGGCGTCGAATTCATTGATTCGACGAGCGATTGAGTTGGCGCGGCGCAAGCAGTTGCAGTGCGTGACCACGAACATTGTTTGCCGCGATGGAAACTTTACCGACAAGCTGCTTTATTTCGGGAATAACATCTTCCAGCAGCTTTCGCGTCTGCATAAGCCCTTCAGTACAGGCATGTTCATGCTGTTTGAGCGGAAAAAGTTTCAGGAGCTGGGCGGATTTCATGAGCAGATTCACTTCGCCGAGGATTATCACCTGAGCAAACAGGTGGCGAGATCGCGATTTGGAATTGTGCGGGGCGGCGTGTACACGACCAACCGGCGCTTCCAGAAGATGGGACACGCGAAGGTGGCGAAGCTGTTCTTTTCGGCGGCATTCAATTTCTGGAACCAGAATTTCTTCCTGCGAGACCACAAATACTGGGAAGCATAGTAGTGAAGGCGTACGGTTATTTGCCCCGAAGCAGCTCTTCGTCAAATCCCCTGTTACCAAAGGCCAATTTTTTACTCTAATTTACAAGAACCTTATAGACATGAATTTTCAGCGGAGTACAATTTTCCTAGTAGGCGGTTGGAGGTAGTCATGCTTTCGAAGTGCGCCAACCCAAAATGTTCTGCAAACTTCCTCTATTTGCACGAAGGCCGGCTTTTTCGCAGTGAATCGGCAGCCGGCGACCCAATCGCGGCATACGACGCGGGTATGAAAAAATCTTCCCGGCGCATTGAGTTTTTCTGGCTGTGCGCCAATTGCGCTCCGAAGATGACTTTGATACGCGATGGCGAGGGAGTCACCGTGCAGGCGATGGCGCAGGCGCAAGCCGCCGGCCTATAGGCGCATGAAGCGCCCACTATAGCGGACGCAGTGCTTCGGCCGTCCCCGCGTACTTTCCGCACAGCGAATTCCAGCGGATCACCAGCATCTCCATAAACATCTTCATTCCATCCACCAGCGGGTTGATGCGCGTACCTTCGCGATGAGACCAGGCGACGGGAACTTCCTTAACGGTGAACCCTAGTTTTTCGCCGATAAACAGAAGCTCGGGATCAAATCCCCAACGTTCAATTTGCTGCAAGGGGAAAATCGCCTGAGCGGAGCGACGGGTGAAGGCTTTGAATCCGCATTGCGTATCTTTGAAGTTCAACCCCAAAATCAGGCGCAGCGCGAGGTTGAAGATGCGGCCGAAGATTCGCCGGTAGAGGGGCTGCGGGCGAAGTTGCAGATCGGTATTGAGCCAGCGCGAACCGATCGCGATATCTGCGCCGCTGGCGATGACGGCGAAGAGTTTGTCAGCTTCCTCAATGGGAGATGAAAGATCAGCGTCGCTGAATAAGGCAACCTCTCCATTCGCCTGCAGCATGCCGTTGCGGACACTGTAGCCTTTGCCGCGGTTGCCGGGATTCTCGATGAGGCGCAGAGCGGGATTGCTCTGAGCGCGCTCGCGGACAATTTTGGCAGTGTCATCGGTGGAACCGTCATTGACGACGATGACTTCGGCGTCCCAATTGCGTTGGCCGATATACGCGAGAAGATTGTCGAGCGTAGCGCCAATGCGCACACTTTCGTTGTATGCCGGGAGAATGATGCTGTATGTGTGCGATGGCACTTTCTTTTTCTTTGGCCGTGTTTAGCCGTTAACGATACGGGATTGCGGCAAAAATGGAAAGACGCCTGGGCAGGCTTTAACATCCTGTTTACTATCCGGGGCAGTTCCGAAGAAATCGTTATCGGAAGATCAAGCGACGCGGCGTTGCGCGCGCAGCAGGGAAAAGTACTCAGCGACAAGATCCGGATCCCAAAGGCCGGCGCGTGCTTCCTGCGTCATGGTAACCACAGCCTGCTCATGCGTAAGCGCCGGCTTGTAAGGCCGGGCGGTGCGCAACGCGTCATAGACATCCACGACCTGGAGGATGCGGGCGAGCAGGGGAATCTCGTTGCCCCGCAACTGGTCGGGATATCCACTGCCATCGAAGTGCTCATGATGATTTCGAATAATGGGCAAAACGCGGCGCAGAGACTTGAGCGGGCGGCAGATGTTTTCCCCCGTGAGGGGATGCTGCTTCATGATTTCCCATTCCGCGGGGGTGAGGTTCGAGCCCTTTTTAAGAATTTCATCGGGGACGGCGATCTTGCCGAGATCGTGAAGAAAGCCGCCGCGGCGCAGGGCGACGATGGAATCCGCATCGAGTCCCAGATGCTTGCCCAGAGCGCTCGCGTGTTCGGAGAGGCGCTCGCAATGGCCCTCGGTGTAGGGATCGCGGCTTTCGACGCTGAGGCCGAGGGTGCACAAAACCGATTCCGCGGTTTCGAGTTCGTCGGTAAAGTCTTTGAGCTTCAACAAAGATTTGACGCGGGCGAAGAGTTCTTCAGGAAAGATGGGTTTGCTGAGAAAGTCGTCAGCGCCGGCTTCAATGCCTCGCAAGCGGTCGTCGCGCTCGGTCAAACCCGTAATGAGCACGAAGGGGATAAGCCGAGTGGCAGGATTATCTTTGAGCTCGCGGCAAAAATCGTAGCCCGATTTTCCCGGCATCATGACGTCGGACAAGATGAGGTCCGGAGGACGCCGCGCAATTTCAGCTTCGGCATGGGCGACGTTGGTCACGCTGACAACCTCGTAACCACGCACGGCCAGCATTTCGCGCAAGACGGCTACGAGGTCGGGGTTGTCGTCCACAAGCAGGATGCGGCGCTCGTTGCGGCGATTAACATGCGGATCCATTTTCGGGTCGGAGGAATGGGATGAAAGCACAGATGCCCGGGATTTGAGGGGAGAACTCATCGGAGACTTACTACCAGCCATTGTAATGGACAACGTGTCGCGATTCCCATTTTGGGCGCGAGTGTGCATTTTTTGTCACTTTTGTGTCGCGTGACCTTGCACTTTTTGTGACGAGGATGCAGAAATTTGGCTTATGGGCTATGTCAGGCGATTCTGGGTTGTGGTGGCACTTTTGGCCGGTGTGACGCAGGCCGTTGCAAAACAACACGCTCTAAGTTTTGGGAAGTGGGTCTCGGTGACGTGGAGCGCGGAAGCGGGCAAGCCGCTCGCGCTGAAGATCCGCGCGCTTTATGTGGACGGACAGGTCAAAGAGTTTACCTTTGGCCAGCCGCACGAAGTAACGGAGCGTTTGTATGTCGTGCGGCGGGCCTTCCGCGTAAATGACGCTTTGCCGGAGGATGCGGCCCCGCGCTGGGAGTGGCAGCCGGGAGGATGGTTGTTAGTGGATCGAGTGAGCGGGCATGTGACGCAGATTGTGCTACCGGAATTTGATCCGTATTATTCGGCGGCGAGCTGGTATCGCGATTACATGGCCTACTGCGGGGTTTCGGATGATGGAAAGAAATTGCTCGGCGTGGTCAGTCAACTGGGACGGCGGAAAGTGATATTAAGAAAATCTTTGCAGGAGATGCATGCGGTGGACGACACTGCCGCCGCGTTGGCCGCGAATTGTTTTACTCCGGCATGGCAGCGAGGACCGGCGCGCGTTACGTTTCAGCTGAAGGGCGCGGAGAAGGCGACCTACGCCATCCGCGGGCATGCGGCGGAGATGGTGGTAGAACAGAACGAGAGCGCAGAATCTAACGGTGAAGACGCGGAAGAGAAGGAAGATAAAACGACGGAGTGAGCCCCGGCGGCATTACCTTGCCGTTTATCTGCTTCACCGCGCTGTATGCTCCCGCGAGGGCGAGGATGGCGGCAAGGAAGACGGCATTACGCCAGCGATTGCGGACATCGGGCGGACTCGTGAGGTGTTTGGCTAAGACTGCGCCCAAAGCGAGGCCGGTGACCAAGCCTCCAAGGTGTGCGGAATTGTCTATGCCCCGGATGACACTGCCGAAAAATAAGTTGTATCCGGCAAATGCGATGAGGCTGCGCATGGTGGCGCGCAAGGCCTGCCGGGGAATGGGTAGCTTCCCCAGATAAAGCGCGGCGATTAAAGCACCGGCTAATCCAAAGATGGCGCCGGAAGCGCCCGCGCCAACGTCGAGGGGATGCCACCAGAGGCTGGAGATGCTGCCCCCGACGCCGCAAGCCGTGTAGGTCAGGACATAAGTCCAAGGTTCGAAGATCTGCTCCGCCAGCGCGCCCAAGTTCCACAAGCACCACATATTCAGAGCGATGTGGATGATGCCGATATGGAGATAATTCGAGGTAAGAATGCGCCAGGGCTGGGCGTTGAGCGACAGCGGCCCCCAGTTCGCGCCCCACACCAGCAATTGCTTAATCGTTGGCTCCGTAATGGAAACGCCGGAAAAGACCATGGCGACAAAGACGGCGGCATTCATTCCAACGAGAACCTTGGTTATCGGCATGCGGGGACGGACACGGGCGACGGGCGGCGGGGCGGCTGAACCGGCACGATGGGCCCAACGAGGATCGTTGTCGATATCGCGCTTCACGTCATCGCCCTTCACGTCGATCGCCGAAGATCGGCAATCGGAGCAGACGTTGCCGCGTTCTCCGAAGGTAAAAGCGGGAAGCTGCCGCCCGCAGGTGATGCAAGTCGCCATATACGAATCGTAGCATCCGGCAGCTAAAGGACGCTGGCTTCGGCGATGGCATCGCGCAATTCCGAAATCGCCCAATCGATTTCTTTGCTGGTGATGACGGCCGGAGGCGCGAGCAGGAGATGGTCGCCGGAGATTCCATCCACGCAGCCCTGCATGGGATAGACGAGGAGCCCGCGCTTCGAAGCGGCCTGACCAACACGGCCGGCGAAATTGAGTTGCGGATCGAAGGGGCGCTTCGATTTTTTGTCGGCGACAAACTCGACTCCCCAAAGCAGGCCAATGCCGCGGACATCGCCGACTTGATCGAGGTCAAGAAGCGTTTTGAGGGAAGACTGCAATTTGGCCGCAATGGATTCCCGGCTGGAGGAATCGGCAGCGTGGACCAGGTTGTGGTCCTGCAAGAATTTGAGTACGGCTCGACCCGCCGCGACGGAAACGGGGTGCGCGTTATAAGTGAAGCCATGTAGAAATGCGCCGGACCCATTGGCGATGGCATCCACGACTTTTTTCGAAGCCAGCACAGCGCCGAGGGGAGCATATCCGCTGGATAAGCCTTTGGCGGCGACGATGATGTCGGGCGCGATTTGCCAGTGATCCATGGCGAAGTTGCGTCCGGTGCGGCCCATGCCGGTCATGACTTCATCGGCGATGAACAAGACTTCGTGCTTGTGGCAAATCTCAGCGAGAGCTTGCAGATATCCGGGCGGAGGAACGACCGCGCCCAATGTGGCTCCGCTCATGGGTTCAGCGATGAAAGCCGCGACCGTATTTTTCGATTCGGCGATAGCCCGCTCGAGTTCGGCGGCGAATTCCAGCCCGCAGTTACGGCAGCCGTCGGTGCAATCGTAGTTGCAGCGGTAGCAATAGGGCATGCCAATGTGCGCGAACTCGCGCACCATGGGTAGGTACATCTCGCGGCGGCGGCGATTGCCGGAAACCGCCAGCGCACCCAAGGTCGAGCCGTGATAACTCTGCTTGCGGCTGACAATCTGGAATTTTTCCGGATGGCCGGTTTCAACCTGATATTGGCGTGCCAGCTTGAGCGCGGTTTCGATCGATTCGGAGCCGCCGCTGGTGAAATAAACTGCGCCGCCATCAAAGTGTGGCCCTGCAAACTTGAGCAACTGCTCTGCGTATTCTTCGGCAATCGGGGTGGTGAACTGGCTGGTGTGGACGAATTCCAACTGGCTCGCCTGCTTTGCAATGGCATCGGAAATCTCTTTGACACCGTGGCCGATGAAATTGACGGCCGCTGATCCGGAGAAGTCCAAATATTTCTTGCCCTTTGCGTCCCAAATCCATACGCCCTCGCCGCGGTCGGCAGCAGGGAAGTCTCTGAGAAAAGAGCGCCGCATCACGGCACTGCGCGATTGGCTTTGCACGGCCATTGATAAATTATCGCGCAAGTTCCAAAACGGAACCATTTTCCGCAGATTTTCGCAGATTAACGCAGATTTGTCGGAAGTCGTGAAATTAGTTGGTAGGCTTACGCCCTCAGCAATTTTTGGCAAAGCAATGTCGGCACAGAGCTTCAATAGGAGAGTATTTATGACCTGGGATTCCGAGAGTTATAAGCACCAGGAACTTACTCAGGCAATTATTCAGGTCTTCTACGACGTGTATAACGAACTAGGGTACGGATTTCTGGAGAGTGTATATGAGGCGGCGATGGGGATTGCGCTGGCACAAAAGGAAATCCGGGTGACGCGCCAGCATCCTTTGCCAGTTTGGTTTCGAGGCAACGGAGTGGGTAACTTTTATGCCGACATCGTCGTGGAGGATGCCGTCATCGTAGAATTGAAAGCGGCGAGAAACATTGAAGGCGCTCATGAGGCGCAATTATTGAACTATCTGAAAGCGTCCCAAATCGAAGTTGGCCTATTGTTGAATTTTGGCCCGGCGCCCAGAATACGGCGAATGGTGTTCAGCAACGACAAGAAATCCCATCTGCGTTTATCTGCGTAATCAGCGGACATGAATAGATTTTTGCGCGTCTTCCAGCCATCGCACCAGCACAGCGCCTTCTCCGCGACGTTGCTGCTAATGTCGGCGGTGATGTTGTCGCGAGTCATCGGATATTTGCGCGAGGCCTACATTGCGTGGGCCTTCGGCGCGGGGCCGGCGACGGACGCTTACGTCGCGGGCTTTACGATTCCAGATTGGCTTAACTACATCGTGGCGGGCGGCACGGCTTCGATTACATTCGTTTCGATTTACACGCGATTTCTGGCCGAGAACCGCGAAGAGGACGCGCAGAAGACTTTTTCGATCATCATCACGGTAATGACGGTGGTATTGGGCATTGGGGTGGGATTGACGGAAGTCTTCACGCGCCCGATTTCGGCCTGGATGTTCAGCGGCTTCCGCCCGGAGCAGCTTGACCTGTGCGTTCATTTGACCCGCATTATTCTCCCGTCGCAAATGTTTTTTTATGTGGGCGGAGTGGTCTCCGC
>Ga0181522_10000055_pt1 | contig 88843 bp, 87 predicted proteins | sample PEATcosm2014_Bin_27_FD_121103 | JGI IMG/M metagenome (GOLD analysis project Ga0181522, IMG submission 121103) | Peatland microbial communities from MTU Mesocosm Facility, Houghton, MI, USA - PEATcosm2014_Bin05_10_metaG | ecosystem: Environmental > Terrestrial > Soil > Wetlands > Peat | place...
CTGCTCAAGACGTTGCTCATGTCCACAGAGGCTAACTGCCCTGCAGAAGCTATGTCTTAAGCCATTTCTCTATGGCCGGTTTTAACCTGATCATCAATGGCCGCTTTTGGGTGATCACCGAGGTCCTCGGGAACGGCTGGGTGAAGAGCCAGTGTTGCGACTGCGTCGTGTAGGTCGCGGGCTTCGACCGGACGAATGACACCGGTTGTTTTGTCGTGCCATGCGGTCAGAGTGTTTCGCGGATCGGGCTCGTGAATGTACCCTGCCGGCCGCAGCTTTTCAGGATCAAAATCGAGCTGAACCATTGATCGTTCTCTCCTTCTGAGATGCGCTGACTAGAAGAGGTAGAGGCGTTCGCTTTGCTCCGCTGAGCCGTAGCGAATCGTGTTAAAAGAGAAGTCCCGGATTGCATCGCGCTTTGCCTCCGACCACGTGTCGAAGAGAGAGGGAGAGACGACAAAGTTCTCCGCGTGCAGGAGCAGTATGCGTGAGATGAGGTATTTCTGGTAGCCGCCGTTGGAGGTGAAGATGTCGTGAATGTATTCGCGCACCGGTTCGGCATCCGCATCGGTGAAGCTGAAGATTGCGACGGTTTCGGTCGTGGAAACGGGAAAGATGTTGAGTGAGGCTCGGGGCGGCTCCTCTTGATAGCGGCGCGTATCGAGATCGAAGAAGACGCTGGCGGCAATGGCCGGCGCCTGCGGGGCGAGACGAACGATCTCGTGGGTGAGGACATCGAAATTCCCATCTTGGAGTGCCTGATCGAGCGCCGTCTTGTACTCATAGGCCGAGTACATGTTCATCCCATGTTCGAGAGCGAGTATTCCGGCGGCCTCCGGCTCGTTCCCCTTGTCAATCCCGGCTTCGATGCGCTGCTGGTACAGGATCTGGGTCCGTGCTGTGGCTTCCATCAGTGCATGCAGTTCGCGGGCGACCGCGCGGTAGGCGTACAGAAAGAGTTGCTCTCGATTAGTCAGTTCGAGCGCCTGGGTATCAATGAGTGCGAAGAGCGCAGCGTCGTGGGTGGAACAGAAGCCCTCAAAGGTTGTCGCCAGATTCCGGCCAACGTCGCGCCAGATCAGCGCAAACGAATCAGCGTCGTGAAAGTCGTGGGTGAGCACTTTGACGTGTCCCGCACGGTGCAGTAGATCCATAACCGCCGCGTTTTGCACGGAATGGGCACGGATCGCGGGAGCCTTGCAGGTCTCCGATGGCTCCAGACACCGGTTAACGTGCACCCCGAGTGAGGAGAACAGTATCTTCTTCCCGAGGCTGGGATCGATCGGTGCCATGTCCCATTGTAGGTCGGAGGCGAGTGCCGCCGCAGATGGATCAGCCCGCAAGCTACTGGTTCCTGGTGATATTCTGCCGTTTTCACGTCGATGGACTACGGCCTATGAATACGGATGAGAAACTATCCAAGCTCTCGTCACTCAGCGAGCAATCGCTACGCGAACAACTCCTGGTGCCTCTCATGTCCCGCATGGGGTTCAAATCGGTCATGCTCAATCATGGTTCCCTTGAACGTGGAAAAGACATCGTATGTTTCGATATCAATCGCCTGGGCGAGCGGGAATACATTGCCGTCGTAGCGAAAGCCACAGATCTCGATGGCAATGTCTCATCGCCGAATAGCCTTCAGGCCCTGGTCCATCAAATCGAGCAGTGTTTCGATGTCGAGTATTGCGATCTGTTTGGCAAGAAGAGAATCACCATGGATCGCGTCTTCGTTGTCACCTCTAGGCGAATCACAAATGGAGCCCAAGAGACGGTCTTTGGCAGGCTGGAGAAATCCAACCTGTCGAAGATGGTGAACTTTGTGTCCGGGGCGCAATTGGCGGCCCTCCTGGATGAGCATTTTCCTGCCTACTGGGACGCAACCGCGGAGCCCATTGAGGTGCTGAGAGAGCACCGAGAAAGGCTCCTGCAATTTGCCCGAACGCTGTTGGCATCCCTGGGCGCTAATCTATCTAGCCTCGATGCGACCCTGAACGAGGTCATGGCATCTCCCGTGCCCGTCAGGATTGCAGCGCCTCCGGACCGCACCATTTCGCATTTGAGTCCGAATGGGGTCGAAATAGACAAAATTGCACCCGAGCACGCCCACAATTTCTGTCCACGGTACTCGTCGAGGTCGATTCACGATACTTTCCATCATGCCAAACGATACCTCATGTTTTCGATGACAGAAGTAGAAGAAATGATCGAGCGCTATGAGAAGGTGGTCGTGATTGAGGATCCGGCTGAATTTATGAAGCAATTCGAAGTTGAGCTCGAAAAACGTTACGATTTCAGTCGCCTGCCGTTCGATTGGGTTTCGAAAGCCATGAAGGCTCTTGGGGAACTCGAAGACGGCTTGCGGGATGTTGAGCCGTTGCGGCAACGACTCCACCAGATCGGAAAGCTGGAGTGGGCTGCAAGTGTTGTTGACTCGCTTCCCGCGCTCGCACAGGAGATAGAGGCGTTTCTGGGTGAAGTGGATCAAGACTCGTTCACACTTCACTGGCAGATTGAGACGAAAGATGAACGGGGGAAGCTAGGGCTGCTTTACGGACAGGATGCGACTGCACGAGAAGACAGTTTTACGACCTCGCATACACGCCTAATTGAGTCGTTTCTAGGTGACGAGACTCGACTTATAACCTCGGAGGATGTCATGAGCGACGTACTTTATCGAGTGCGCGAACATTTCAATCGTTTGCTTGCCGCGCATGGTCTGCTAGACGAAGTTTGACGCATTGCATCCAATTCCGCAGCTTGCTTCACTGTCCGCTCGCCACTTGCCACTGCTCTTAACAGATCTCCTCGACCTTCCACGTGCGCGGAGGTTGGCTTAGGAATCTTGCCACCAGGACCGTCATCTCGGTACGGAGCGGGCTGAGGGCGAAGGCTTCGAGACTTTCGCGCGAGTTCCATACCTCGTGAATCACCAGCGTGGACCTCTCTTCGGAGAGGCGGTAGAGGTCGAAGACCAGGCATTCGGTGATCTGTCGGCCCGCTTCGATGAGGGGAGCAAGTTCGGGGACGAGCAGTTCGTCGAAACCCGGCTTCAAGCGCAGGACAGTGACTAGAATCGCCTTTCCATTCATGCGGTGACCTCACACATCACGGTGCGATTTGCGCTGGCGCGTGAGCCATCGACAATCTGAATGTTCACCGGCTCTGACCAGTCACACTTCGGGCAGGTAAGAAACCCCGTCTTGCCCCCTCTCAGGCCTAAATTCTCCAGGCTGATTGAAAACTCGCATTGTGTGCAGACGTGTGCACTCTCCAAGCGCGTGGATCCACCTTGATCGGACGATTCGGCTGACATTCTTTTCACCTGCGCCACGCCTCGCTCCATGAGCAATACGGAAGAATTTCATAGATTAGCTGCTCAGCTTTCAGTTTTGTTCAATCCGCCGCTTGGAAACCGAAATAGCAGGGTCGTCGCAGGCGCTGCAAATCCCGCTGTCGGTCAATTGATCCATTCGCTGCCCACATTCAGCACAGTTGAAAGAAATCTCAATGCGTGGCATGCCGCGTAAAGCCAAAATCATTGTGGCCAATGTCGGACTATCGTCTCTCAGTGTTTGGAATCGGAAGGCTCTTGGCGGAACCCTGCTCTTCAGCCTTTCGTCTTCGGTCTGTGTTCGCATTTCCACTGCTTTCGGCCGCTCTCGGTTGGTGCGATCGTATGGCCTCGCGTGTTTTGCGCGGCGGCGGAGCGCCAGCCTTCAATTCGCGTCTATCGTGAATTGTCACGACGCCACATTTTCTTCCAAAGCCCTGACAATCATTTTTTACTAATGACTTTAGTCTGGAAGTTTCTCTCGCATTTCTGGCAATACGGGCAGGGAGAGTTCTTGCGCCATTGCGACGACACTCGATTGCCATCGTCTGCGGTGCGATGCGAAACGCCTGGCGCATTGAGCGGCTCAATCGAGGGGAGGTTCAAGATGAAGCTATTCGTTCGCCCGTCTGCGGTGCAATACGTCGCTATCCTGTGCTTCGCGCTTTTCTGTTTGCACGGCCGGGTTAATGCGCAATCGAGCACCGGCTCTGCTAGCCCTGCGTCGCCGGGGAACTTCAATTCAAGCTCTGTCCAATTCAGGATGGATGATGACCTCGTGGAGGGAAATAGTCTGCCAGCAGATCCTGCCGTTGAGGGAAGTGGATCGACCCGGTATGGCGGTGAAGGAAATGGCCCCTTCCACACCATCACAAGCTACATTGGAGATCACGTCGCGCTGGATCTTGGCGCAGGGTTTAACGCGCCCATTGGCAACGATATTCCCTACATCACCTGGGGCGGAAATTTCACGATCGGCGGCGGTGTGCACATCAAGAAGCGTTCAACGATCCTGGTTGAGTATCAGTTCATGGACGACAAGTTGCCGGGTGGTTTGATCGCCGAAGTGGGGACGCAAGGAGGCAACGCCCACATCTGGTCGTTTACTCTCGATCCGGTGATTGACTTGTTTCCCGGCCGAGCCAACAGCATGTATCTCACGGGCGGTGGCGGCTTCTACCGTAAGCTCACCAGCTTCACCGATCCGGGGGAGTATCAGAGCGAAGTAGTGAGCCATTTTTCGTCCAATCAAGGTGGTGTTAGCTTCGGCCTGGGCCTCACCCACCGTCTGCGATGGGAAGACAACATGCAGTTCTTTGCCGAGACCCGCTACCTCTTCCTGAATACCCCGTCGTGCCCAGACCAACGGCCTGGGCACGACTGAATTGCTTCCGGTAACCATCGGATTTCGGTGGTAGAAGACGCCACATCGCAATGACCGCGGACCGCATGACTGCAGACGTCGAACGCGGTCAGCTTCGAGATATCAAGTGCCAATCTTTCCATCTCTCACCATGAAAACGCTTGACCTTTGTCTGAGGTTCCACCGTTGGATCCATCGAAAAAACCACCTTGCCTGGAAGTTTCTGCATTCTCCGTTCAATTCAATCAGGAAGCGTACCCGTTTTGTCAGCAAAACTCCTCAGCAGTTCGGAGCCATCTCCGAAGAAAGGGTTCAAGAACTCCACTATGCGTCATCTGCGCTGCCTCCTCTTTTGCGTGTCGATTAGTGCAATTCTCAATTATTCGGCTCTAGCGGCCCAAACACCATCGCCCACGCCACGCGTTACGGCGCAAGTGGATGAGACATCACTCACGACATTAAAGGGCGACGTGCCGCTGCTGGCACGGGCAGAATATGACCAAGGTGAAGCCTCGGCCTCAACGCATCTGACCCACATCCGCTTAGTGTTGTCGCGATCCAGCGAGCAGCAAGCGGCCCTAGATAAATATCTAGCCGAGTTGCAGAACAAGTCGTCGCCCAATTACCACAAATGGCTGACGCCGACAGAATTCGGGAAACTCTATGGACCGGCGGATTCCGATGTAGCGGCGATTGTTGCCTGGCTTGAGTCGCGCGGCCTGAAACTCGAATCGGTCTCGCCTGGCCGGACGAATATCGCGTTTTCCGGTACCGTGAGTCAGGTCGAACAGTCGTTTCACACTACGATTCATTCGTTCGAGGCCAACGGCGAGCAGTTCTATTCCAACGTGACCGATCCCCAGATTCCCTCGGCACTAGCTACGGTAGTGAGCGGGCTGGCCCACCTGAATACCATCCGGCCCAGGCCACACCATGTCGGTGGCGGTGCAGGCAAGATCAATCCCCAGAACAAGCTTCTAGAACCAATGAGCGCGACGCCGGCGAAGGGGCCGAGGTCAGACCTCACCGGCGGATCGGGGACATCCAGCGACCCCTACACACTCTATCTTGTCCCCGGCGACGCAGCCACTATATATGACACGCCGAATTCAACCTTGAACGCCAACTACACTTCAGGGACAAGTTACACAGGATCGGGCGTGACAATCGGCATCGGCGGCGATGCGGTGATCCAGAGCAACACCGTAGTTAATTACCGTAGCGTGTTCCTTGGCAATTCGACGGCGCCAGTAATTACCAATGTGGACGGCGTTACGAGCACGAGTGACACCGACGAGGCATATATCGATACAGAACTCTCGGGTGGTCTGGCGCCCGGAGCGACGATCCACTTTTACACCTCCACCGACCTCACCTCGGCCATCGAAAAGGCGATCAACGACAACGCGGTGGATATCTTCAGCCTGAGCTTCGGGATGTGCGAATGGGGTCTCACCACGGCGGACAACGCACAGATCAACGGTTGGTGGGAGCAGGCTGCAACACAAGGAATCGCGGTGACGGTTTCCACGGGCGACAGCGGCTCGGCCGGCTGCGACAACACGCAAAACAACAATGGGAATAACATCACCGAGGCAGAGTATGGATTGCAGGTGAGCGGCTTTGCTTCGACGCCATACAACATAGCGGTGGGCGGTACGGATTTTTACGAACTGCTCAACTCCTATTCAACCTATGCGAGCACGTCTGAGGGCAGTTCTTCGACCTATTACCGGACCGCGAAGAGCTATATCCCGGAGTCCAGTTGGAACGATTCGACCGATAACGACACCACGATCAGCGAGAATGTGCCCTGGACCGCCGTCTCCGGCGATGCCAGCTATGCCAATATCGTCGCCGGAAGCGGCGGTAAGAGCAGTTGCTCAACGAACACGGACACGAATTCTGCGACCGGGACATGTACAAGCGGCTATTCGAAGCCATCGTGGCAAAGTGGAACCGGCGTTCCCTCGGATGGCGTGCGCGATCTTCCGGATGTGTCGTTGATGGCGGGCAACGGATTCGACGACGCATCGTGGCTGGTGTGCACGGACGATACAGGACAAAATGGCAACGGGACCACTGTCACGACGAATTGCTCGAAGCAATCGGATGGCAATTCCTACTTCTCAGCGTTTGGCGGCACCTCCGCATCTGCCCCGGCATTTGCCGGCATGCTCGCTCTGATTCAGCAGAAAACAGGCAGCCGTTTGGGTCAGGCGGCGCAAGAACTGTACGGTCTTTATAACGGCAGCCATGCAAGTACCATTTTCCACGATGTGACGGTTGGCAACAACTCGGTTCCGTGTGACTCGACATCGAGTTATCAAGCCGGCGCGTGCACGAAGGACAGTGCGGGTTATTACTTCCTGACCGGCTACACCACCACCGCCGGCTACGATCTCGCGACCGGGTTGGGAAGCGTCGATGTAAACCAACTGTTGACATACTGGGGCTCGGCGATCGGGTCTGCGGCTGCGACCGTGACAGTCACACCAGCGGAGTCCAGCCTGAATTCGAACCAGAGCCTGAATGTGACGGCCACGGTGTCCGGGGCCAGTGGAACACCCACCGGGACGGTGACACTTTCGGGAGGCGGTTATACATCGTCGGCAGGGACGCTCTCCGGCGGGAGCTACACCTTCACCATCCCGGCCAACAGCTTGAGCACCGGGACCGACACGTTCACAGTAACCTACAGCGGGGACTCGAACTATGCCTCGGCGACCGGTACGGCAACGGTCACCGTCACCGGGCCTACCTTCACACTTTCCGCAACCAACGTCACGGTGACTGCCGGCTCCTCGGGTACGTCGACCATCACGGTGACACCGGTTGCCGGCTACACCGGAACGGTCACCCTTACAGCAAGTGGACCATCCAACGAGGGTATTACCCTTACCGGCAGCACGGTGACCATGAGTTCCGCGGCGAGCGGAACCGGAACTGTCACAGTCGGCACCACTGCGGCTTCGAGTGCGAGCGTGCGTGCTGCTCGATCCACTGGCTCGGGTTGGTATAGAGCTGCCGGGGGTACTGCAATTGCGGCGCTATTTCTCTTCTTAATTCCGGGCCCATCACGTCGCTGGAAGAAGAGCCTGAGTGCCTTGTTGCTGATCGCTGCCGGGAGCTTCGCAGGCATTGGCTGCGGCGGAGGAGGCGGCGGATCATCGAAGACTACTCCAACTGTGACCGTGACTCCGGGTAAGACCTCGATCGCAGTCAACAGCTCGCTCGCCGTTTCGGTCTCTGTCTCCGGTTCGGGCTCTACTCCGACTGGAACTGTGAGCTTGAGCAGCGGGAGCTACACTTCGTCGAGCGCTACCCTGTCCGGCGGCACAACCACGATCACAATTCCCGCAAACTCTTTGTCGGTGGGAACCGATACACTTACCGTCTCCTACTCTGGCGACAGCAACTACAACTCTTCAACGGGAACGGCCACGATTACCGTCACTGGCGCCTCCACTAGCGCCGGCACCTACACCATCACTGTCACTGGAACGGACAGTTCGAACTCGAGCACTACTGCCTCAACGACTTTTACGCTCACGGTGAATTGATGAACAGTTCTCCCCCAGGCCGGACACGTCGCGTACTCCAGAGCGCGCGTGTCCGGCGTAACTTCCTTCGATCGAACGATAGTTGGACAAGAAAGAATTCAACCTTACGAGATGCAAACTAAGCCGTAATTTCGAAAGAACACGAGTTTTACTCCTGATTCCATTTATAGGACGGCATGAACCATGGGTACGCGAGAGATAGCCAGCGCAATGAAAAGCGGCATCGAGGACTTCTCGGACATTGTGCGTCAGCACAGGCCTCTGATCTTTCGCTTTCTGCTGGCATCATTGCGGGATGTGGATATTGCAGAGACGCTGACTCAGGAGTGCTTTCTGAAGGCATACCGTAACCGGTTGAGGTTTCGTGGGGAGTCCACCCCCAGGACATGGTTAATGCGCATCGCCGTCAATCTGCAGAAGGATCACTGGCGCAACCGGCGGATGCAATTCTGGCGCCACACACAGGTCAATGCAATCGACCCGGACATGGCAAGCGACTGGCTGCCCAGCAGCGAGTGTTCGCCGGAGGACCGGGTCTTGGCGCGGGAACGGGTGGGGCAGGTGTGGAAGGCGGTCGAAGACCTTAGCGCGCGGCAGCGGACCGTCTTTCTGTTGCGATACGTGGAAGAACTTGAACTGCGCGAGATCGCACAGAGCACCGGTCTGAATGAGGGAACGGTGAAACTGCACCTCGCGCGAGCGGTGGCGAGGGTTCGCGCGGAGTTGGGGCCGAGGGCTAGATCTTGAAATGAGTCCGCGCCGAACAGCAGAGACATGTTGGATCAGGGCCCGGATCAAGCGTAGTAGGTGGACCTTCGATAGACTTGGTCGGCCGTTGTTCAGGGTACCCGCTGCTCCATCGGCTGCCCGCAGAATTAGCCCGCAACTTATGGTCGCTGCGAGCGCGCTACCGCCATCGGGCTCTACCGCGTCCCATTCTAAAGAAGAATTCGAGCGAAATGGAAGTTTCTGCGATGCAGGTGCAATACAAGGCAGGACGCACATTGCTGTGGTCTCTCCGGAATTCCGCTCGGGATCAGGTGCGCAACCTGTGCATATCGCATTCATTATTGTTAGTTGAACCAGTGCAGCCTAGAGATTCCCGGCAGGTTCCCATTGCCGACTCCCGTCGCAATCGCAAAGAGCAGGGTCTTGAGGAAGAACAAGATGGAGGATCCATGAAGGTACAGCAGGCTAGGTCGGAATTCGGAATGGAAGATTGCGGCGTTTCCGTGCGCGGAACCGCCTCGTCAGCCCCCAGCGAGGTCTTTCGGGAACTGTTCGAATTGCTCGAGGAGTACGCACCCGCCTGGTACACCGAAGAACACCACAACCGTGCGATCGCTGCACTCGGAAGTGCCCGCTGAGGGCTGGAAGCTCACGGATTGAGAATCCACTGCGCTCCAACCAAGTCTCAGATCCTTCGAACTCTCTGAGGACCATGTTGGCACGAAGGCACAACTATTAGGTGCTTTTTCCGGATCTTGTTGCCAGCTGTAGATAAGGTTCGGGATCCACAGCCAACGACGTTGTGGAGGGAACCTGCGCACTCACGCTGGATGGGAAGGATACTTCGGATTCCAGTATCGCTGCTTCAATCACCTTCACCTAAGCGGTAGATTGATCTTCCCTAGACTTGGCAAGGTGCGTAACCCGGATTCTGCACGTGTCCGGCATCGTCTTCCGTCTATCCGGAAAGGGCCGATGTCTCACATTCTGGCGTGGATCAGGCGATGTGATTCGGCCTCGGCCGTCGGCTCCACCTGTTCCAATTTCTGCAATTCACGATGATTGAAAAATAAACTTGAAAAAATTTGAGCGAAATGGAAGTTTCTGCGTCGCAGGCGCAATACAAGGCAGGAAGCAAATTGCAGTGGTTAAGGATTGGTAAGAAGACAGAAGGCTTAAAGAACGGTCCTGCTTCGTCGGATGCTCAACTCGCCGAGCGTCTGAAGCAAAGAGATGAACACGCCTTCCTGAGCCTCTACGATATGCATCGGGCTTCTGTTTATCGATTCTTGATGCACATGACGGGTTCAATTTCTACCGCTGAAGAACTTACTCAGGAAGTATTCGTTGTGGTCCTCGATTCGATGTGCTCCGGAACTGTCGGGCAGTTCGACCCTCAAAGGGGAACCTGGGAAGGCTACCTCCTCGGAATTGCCCGAAATCTTGCGAGGGGGGAGCGGCGGAGATCCATCCGCATAGTTTCGCTCGATAACGCCTTGGAAGCTCCGGAATGGGAGCGCCTCCTGAACACGGTGTTCAATAACCGGGATTGGGATGTGGCTGCGTTGATTGCTGCGCGCTCGGAATTGAGGGCCCTTCATCGCGCGATACTTGAGTTGCCGGTTCATTATAGGGAGGCAGTCGTGTTGTGCTGCCTGCAGGAGAAAAGCTACCGCGACGCGGCCGTTCTCCTGAAGTGCTCTGAGGGAACGATTGCTTCCCGTGTAAACCGCGCCAAAGCGCTCTTGGCAACCAAGCTTCATCAGACAATCGTCGGCAACGGCAGTACTGAATTAACTCTGGAGGGAAAGGAGGGCAAAGATGTTCGAACGGCGGCCAAAGCGAATGAAAACTGAAGATTCGCCGCACGTGGACCATCTTCTGGGTTTGCTCAGTAATCTATCAAAACGGGATCCGTCTCCTGCCCTCAGAGAGCGATTGGGCAAGATCGCTTCTCAACGTTTGAGGGAAATACCGGACCCTCTTCGCAGCGCTGGTCGTAAATCAATGGCGTGGCTCAAGCCGGTTCTTGCTCTAGTCCTCCTCGTCGCGTCAGGGTTCACCGCAGTCTTTGTTGTTCATTCTCGGAATCGAGAGCAGGTGCAGATCGATCGGGCTGCCAAAATCATCCCAATTAGAGTTTCACCGGACAATGTGCCTGCCTCGGCTGCGGCGCCTCGGCCGTCTGTTGCCAGACCGCCAACGGCTCGCCACACATCACCTGCACTCTTGCTGTCTGCGAGCGCACGACGTATGACTATGCGACTTCCTTACTCCAACGGCGCAATTGAAACCGGAACAGATGCTACCATCCGAGTGTCCATCTCCCAGTCCGAACTCTTGTCGCTCGGATTTCCCATTAACAGAAGCGTTCAAGACAGACGTATCGTGGCAGAACTTACGCTGGGTGACGATGGTCTGCCACGCGCAATCAGCCTACCAATGCCTCTTGAGGTGATAAAGGAGAAGAAATGAACAAATTGCTTGATCAGAAGGTATTCTACGGTTTGTTGGCGGTGATCTTCGGCATCACCGGTAACGGAATCGCGCAGGAAAGTAGCGTAACGCTAGCCGGCCCTCCGGGTGACTGCTCTGGTGGTGCCCGCTGCCCAGATCAGCACGCATCTATCTCAATGATGGGCGCTCCGCCGTTGGGGCCTCCTCAGGTTGGCGTGGTCACCACTGGCGGGATGGCTTTTGGCCTACAGGAAAATGCTGAGGTTGTTAAGAACCAGCCCTATCAGGCGCAGGCCCTCACGGAAATTAAACAATCTCTCGCGGACGGATCCCACATTTCGCAAACGACCACGGCCACAGTCGCTCGCGACAGCGACGGCAGGACAGTCCGCATTCAGAAACTGAGCACGGTCGGTCCTTGGAGATCGAGTTCAGACTCTTCCCAGGGAAGCAGCCCGACGCTCACAACCATCTTTGACCCAGTCGCGCAAACCCACACCGATTACACTTCCGATACAAGTGTTGCGCATGTGATGTCGATGCCAGCGTTGCCGCGTGGCGCGATGAAGGACGCCGCAGGAGGAATTGCGGTATTCGGAGGTGGTCCCGCAACTGGCGGTGCGGGTCCAATGACCTTTGCGATACAGGGGCATTCGGACTCGCCCCAGGCGACTGGCAACCCGAGTTCAAAGGCCGAGCCGCTTGGAATCAAGACCATTGGGGGCATTTCGGCTACAGGAACAAAAACGACGGATACCATTCCAGCGGGTGTGATCGGCAATGACAAAGACATTGTCATTACTCGTGAAACGTGGTATTCGCCGGACCTGAAGCTGGTTCTGCAGAGTACTCAGATCGATCCCCGCTTTGGCGAAACAACCTACTCCCTCACGAACTTTCAGAGAAACGAACCAGACCCAACCCTGTTTCAAGTGCCTGCCGGGTACAAGATCGATAAAGTTCCCGTCATGGTCCAAACGCATTAATCTAAATAGGGTGTACAGAATCGCCAGGCTATTCGACTGCGGATGCACCGTAGGTCTTGCCATGCCCATCAATCGCGGCCCAATTCGAGGGAATCGGTGCCGAAAAAGAAATCCGACCAGCGACCGGCAGCGCGGCTGTAGCAGAGTCAATCTATCAAGAGGAGAAACATCAGATGGTCCGCGCGGCAAGATGTGTCTTAGTCCTGGCACTCCCGTTGCTTTGTCTTCCTTTGTCCCTGCGTGCAACAGATACATGCAAACTTTCCCCGCTTCTGCATCAACGCAAAGATGTCGCAACTGTTCTGCATCTCGAAGATGCTTGGAACGTTGCCTACCTTCGTGGCGACACGGAACTTGAGCGCTGCCTCTTGACCGCCGACTTCACAGAAGTTATGCGGAATGGCGAAGTGCTCGGGCTCGCGGGCGAACTCGAACTAGCAGCCAAGAATCGGGGCAATAAGTTGCCAATCCCTGATTCGCCGAAGATCATAGTTTTGCTGCACGGCAACGCCGCAGTGGCATACGGGAAATCCATCTTAACCGATTCCGGGGACAAGGCGACAACGAAGGTGTACGCGGATTCCTACGTCTGGGAACACGGCGCTTGGCATGTATTCTTCGCACAACAGACTCAGTTTGAGAATCACTAATTCTCTCAATAGCCCATTCTGGGAGCCATCCTAGATTAGACATGAGCATACCGTGAGCGCTACCTGAACCACAGGTTCGGCTCGCTGCCATTAGTTTAGAGCACGGCCAATGAACGTTCGCTATAGTCGATTGGAGAGAGGTGCGCAGGTGGCCGATCATCGCATACAACCGTTTCTGATGTTCCAAGGTGACGCCGAAGCAGCGATGAAGTTTTATGTCTCACTTTTTGGAGGCGCCGAGATTGTGGAGATAGCCCGGTATGGTCCCGGCGAGTCCGGTCCGGAGGGATCGGTGAAGCTGGCGCAGTTTTCGCTTTGCGGCCAGACGGTAAAGTGCATCGACAGCCCCATAAAGCACGCGTTCAGTTTCACGCCGGCATTTTCGTTCTTTGTGGATTGCGAGTCGGAAGCGGAGATTGACCGGCTCTTCGGCGAGCTTTCGGACGGCGGCCAGGTCTTGATGCCGATCGACAACTACGGATTCAGCCGGAGGTTTGCGTGGGTCAGCGACCGGTTCGGGGTGTCGTGGCAAGTGAATCTCAAGTGAGGCCCGGCTCGCGGCACTTTGGGCACACCTTGCGACTCCGTCTAAGCTCAGCCCACTGATAGACTTGAGTTGGTCAAAGATCTCAAAGTATTTCAGGACGTCCGATGCTACTTCCCTCCCTCCGTGAGGAAGTTCTTCGCGCCAATCAGGAAATCGCCCATTAGATCGCTGAAATTCTGTCTCGATTGACAAGTAGTCTCCTTTTTCTATAGGTCAGCAAATCGTTTTGAGGTCCTCTGGAGGACGGAATCCAGAAACAGGAGGCGGCAGCCTGGAAAGTTTGCGCGATAGTAAAGGTCAAAATGCAAAGAGCCGCGGCAAATTATTTTGTTCTAGATTCACGCATGGACCGCGCTCTTTCGAGACGGTTTTGTTCAGTCGAACGGACGATCTTAGAGCCGGTCCGATCAAATCTGAAACTGTTCAAGAACATGGATACAGTGAAGAGTTTCCAATGAATTGCAAACGATCCCGAGTTGGAAACGCGCGTTGGTCTGTCCGCAACAGTTAGGGCAGTCAGTTTCCCGACTGCCTGTAACTGAGCATGCGTCGTCAACCAGACGATGCGTCGCAGTGTCCTAAGACGTGGGTGATGACACCGGCCTCTCGGCGGTGAAGCGCTCTGCCATCATAGAGAGGACCCAGGACCAACCATCTTTATGGCGCAGACCCATTTCATCGTCAGGGACACCCGAATGACGCAGGGTCACCTCTGTGTTCTCACCATTTCCTGCAAAAGTCAGTGAAACTCTCGATTCGATTCCTTTGGTCGCCTCTGATACCCATGTGTGCTCAAGATCGTGGGGACGATTGATCCGGATGAAACGCCCGTAGTGGGGCCAAGTGCGTCCTTCGTGCTTCACTGCGTGACAAAAGAGACCATCCACGACGGGGTTCAGTATGGTAGTCTCTGCCCCAAACCACGGTCCTCCTGGGCCTTTTGGGTCCATCCAAACGTCGAAGACTTCTTCCGGAGGTCTGGAATCGTCCGGGTAATGCATAGATCAGTTAGCTTCATCGCAATTTCTCCGCTCTTGCTGCAAAGAATTTCTCCAGACGGTCCAGGCGTGAGTTCCAGTATGGCTCGTATGTTAGAAGCCACTGTGCAACTTCACGTAGCGGGGACGCGGAAAGCTGGAGTGTGCTTTCTCGGCCACAGCGTGTTCGCTTCACAAGCCCTGCACGTTCCAAAATCCGAACATGCTTACAAAACCCCGTCAGTGACATCGCGAACGGCGCTGCAATATCCGAGATCCGTGCCGGGTTCTGCGCGAGTCGAGCGATGATGGCGCGCCTCGTAGGATCGGCAATAGCAGTAATAGTCTTGTTAAGGGCGGTTGGCATACATTAGTGAACCGATAGGTTCACTATCTCTCAGACCGTTTTTCTTGTCAAGCTAGAAACCACCATGCGTTTGGGGTGGCTTCAGCCTACCACCTGTGATCACCTCATTTTTTGCCGCCGCGAGCACAATCTCGCCAACGGAAAGAGATGCGATCGTTCTGGTTCCGATCCGCTGCAACGCTCGCAGTTTTGCTTGCCGGATGTCGTTCCTCGAACAACTCAGAAGAAGGGAGCAGTCGGCATCAGGCAAATGGCGAGCGTTCATTGGCCGTACTCTGAACTAATAGCAGCGAGCCGAACCTATGGTTCACGTAGCGCTCACGACCACGAATTCGGGATGAATGCGAACCAGTGCCGGATTCGTGCTTTCAAACGCCCCCGTCACGGGCACAGGTCGCTCAGACGGCCAGGGCTTCGCCCAAGCTTGCTGCGAATGCCCGTGGGTGAGTCATATAGCCTACGTGGTCACTTGGGAACTCCACGATCCCCGTGCCGAGGCGATTCGCGAGTGCGACAGCGCAGAGGTTAGGCCAGGTTCCGCGCGAGCTGTGGCCGCCCGCAGGCCTGATCCGCCGCTTAGATACCGCCTCCAGCATCGCCATGTCCAGCTTGTATCGAATGACTGCGGGGAGGTCGTGTTCGAAGAAGAAGTTCAGGTTGGCAGCTGCCTGGCCGGTCCGCTGCGGTGGTTCGACGCCCGGCTCCAGGTGATCGTACTTCACGCCAATGTCCGCCACGAGGAGTTGGAAGGCTGCCATCGCACCGGCGGAGCGATAGGTCTCCTCCATGTTTCGTAGCGTCTCCTCAGCGTGCGCTCGCTCGGCGCCAGCCAGGAGAGCCGGGTGCGGAGGCTCATGCGCAACCAGCAAGCGCACTTGTGCAGGGTGGGAGGCGGTCAGGTCGAGCCCGATGAGTGCGCCGATACTGTTGCCGAAAACGAACGCAGGTTCAGCTGTCAGAGCGGCAAGCAGGAGGTGCGCGTCATCGCTGTGTGACTCGATGCTGATTGCCTCCGAGGGATTGTCGAGCCGGCTCCGCGACAAGCCCCGTCTGTCATAGGTCACAACCGTGAACTGGCCGGCGAGGTGGCTAGCTAAGGGGTTGATGGTGTCGGCGTCTCCATGTCCGCCCGCGAGCATCAGCAGTACGGGCCCCGCGCCGCGAACCTCGTAATAAAGGCGCGCACCAGGCACGGACAGGGTATTGTTCTTCTTCTCAGTCATGGGTTGTTCGCCTTTGCGTCGTTCCTTGATGATGTAATGTTGAGTGGACTTGGGCGTTTCGTAATTCAAGCGGTATTCTTCGCGAGTTCGGGCGTGTCTGGGCGAAGTCTGGCGGCAACCAACACGCAGTCCAAGCGTTGGTCGCCACGATTTGCGGTTAGCCCGCGACCCGGGCGCAACCGAAAAGGAAGATGTGCGTAAAGACGCTGCCTCAACGAGACGAGAAAATTGCTTCTTTCTTCAGATTCTTTTCAAATGGCCGGGCATCGTAGAAGAGCTCGATACGCGAGATGAGGGTGTCTTTGAAAGTCACAAGAGCTGCTGTTCGGCAGGTTCCGATGGGCTCGCCGAAGTCGGCATCATATGCCAACATCGCCTGCTCCTCGGAGCCTACTGCTGTACGCACCGTTAGGCTCTTGATAAGGGTTGCGAACCGTGCGGCGGCCTCAAGAACCGCTTCCTTTCCTACTAGTTCCGCGAGTGGTCCAACAAAGTGCACGTCGGGGTGCAGGTGCCGGGCAACGCCGGCCATGTCTTTGTCGCCCATCGCTTGATAGTAGGCACTCGCGAGAGCGACGGTTGATCCAGTCAAGGTTGTCATGGTAGTTATCCTTTTTCGATTGTTCCGATTGCTGTTAGTGTGTCGAGTCCGTGTGCCAACCGGGGTTGGTCCATCGACCGTTGCGGAATACGAAAACTTCACTTGCTCGTCCGACAGAGACCGAGCGCTTGCCTTTTGTCTCCGTTTCAACCTGGTAACTACTCCAGACGATGGCAACATCGCCAAAGTGCTGAGTCTCTGTATGAAGGAACTCGAGATGGATCAGCTTTCCCCCACTGGCTTGAAAGTCGGCGGCAGATTGAAAGACCTCGGCCTGGTGTTTCCACTTCTCCTCACCACCGCTGATGACGATGGTCTCAGGGGGTACAAGTTCCTTCAGCGTTTTTGTGTCGTTGCTAAACCATGCGCGCCATACGGTTTCGCGCACACGCAGCAATTGCTCATCGTCTTGCTTCTGAGCAAATAGCCTTGCGGTGCCGAGGCTTGCCAGCGAAAGGATTGCAATTATGATGCCTGCCGACTTCAGCTTCACGATGGTTTTCCTTCTTAGTGTGCATTCAAAATTCGTTGCAATTCCGGTTGCTGGCGTGCAGCGACAGTAAGAGGGCCGTACCTGAAGCGGAGAACACCGAATAATCCATCGGCGACTTGATTCCGAAAGAGATTGCCATTGCCGTGCCAAACATTGCAAGCAGAATGGCGCTGGCAAGCGAAACCCACTGTGGCCACAGTCCCAAGATCAACAGAACGCCGAGCGATGTTTCGGCGGCAGTCGCCGACCACGCGAGGATCGGAATGATTGCCCTTGGCAGGAACGCATTCACGTCCGCCGTGTATTGAATGAAGTTTGCAAAATGTTTCAAATCGAGCGTCTCTTCCCACAGTCCGAAGCGGGAAGCCACGGCAGAAAGGAATGCGGCGCCCAGCGCGAGACGCGCATAGAGGATGGCCCATCGCTCCAAACTGAAGCTGCGCATCGTTCCAACGAGGATCTGCTGTTGAGTTGCTCGCACCTCCGGCAAAGTCTTCACCATGATTACTTCCCTCCCGGTCTGCCGGGCGCGGGCACATCCTTGCTCAGCGGCGAGTTGTGATCGCAGACGAAATATGCGAGGAATGCGGCCGATTGTGTCTTGCTTGCGTTGCCCGACACCAGATGAACGCCGTTGGGGGGTTCGTAAAAGCTTTCCCCGACTTTGAAGATCGCTTCCGGTTCGCCCCTTGTTTGCGAGCGAATTGACCCTTCGAGGACATACCCTATAACGGCGCAAGGATGAGTGTGAGGCGACGAAGACTCACCGGGTCCGTACTTGACCTCCAGCACTGTGGCTATGAGGCGATCCCCGTTCATCTTGGGCAGAGCTTGAGAAAAGGCGATTCTAGCGCGTTCTCTGGCGCCAGTATGAGCGGTTTTGCTCGCAGCTTGAGCCAGTGCCAGATAGCTTGCTCCCGCAGCACCGCAGAGGATCGCCAAAGCACAAATTGTCTGCATCCTTGAAGAACTCATCGCGGACTCCTTCTACCGTTGAGCCTAAACCTTTGTGGCCCAGGCACAAGATCCATTTCTGCTATTCTTTATGGACCACTTCTATGGCAAGTCGAAGGACCACCTACGAACTGGCACTCTCGCAACGGGCTTCTGGTATACCCGCGTATCGTTGGCTCTACGCAGCTCTGCGTGCCGAGATTGTGGAGGGGCGTCTACGTCCGGGGGCGAGACTTCCCGCCACGCGAGAACTGGCCAGCCAATATCGCCTCTCTCGCGGAACCATTGTGAACGCCTTCGATCAGCTCAAGTCTGAGGGCTATCTACAGGGCAGTGTCGGATCAGGAACCTACGTCAGTACGGTCCTCCCTGATGAATTTCTTGAAGTTGTGCGTGGAACCGGTGTAAAGTTGTCAGTTCCTCAGAAACAACAACGAGGGCTCTCAGACTACGCACGGCGCGTGAATCTGTTTCCGAACCTTGAGAACCGTCCCAGCCGCGCCTTCCGGGCCAATATGCCGGCATTGGATTTGTTCCCGACCTCAATATGGGCGCAGGTCGCGGCTCGCCGGCTGCGGCGCGTCTCCATGAATCTCTTGCTGGGCTGCGATCCGATGGGATACCAGCCGCTACGCGAAGCCGTAGCCGCCTATCTGGGCGCGTCACGCGGCGTGAATTGCGTCCCTGAACAGGTGGCAATCGTTTCCGGTGTGCAGGAGGCTCTGGATCTGGTAGCGCGGCTCATTCTGAATCCGGGAGACTGTGTATGCGCCGAAAACCCGGGTTATCCGGGCGCTGCGGCAGTATTCAACGCTGCGGGCGCGAAGGTCTCTTTCCTGCGCCTGGACGACGGAGGAATAAGACTTCGGGAAGCAGCCTTGCGGGGAGCACGTTTAATCTATGTCACCCCTGGACACCAGTTTCCGCTCGGAATCACAATGAGCCTTGCGCGGCGGCTGCAGTTGCTGGACTGGGCGTGGAAGTCGAGGGCGCTCATCGTTGAAGACGACTACGACAGCGAGTTTCGGTATGCTGGACGTCCGGTGCCTGCTCTGCAAGGACTCGATCGTCGCGGGCTGGTTCTGTTTACCGGAAGCTTCAGCAAAGTTCTTTTCCCGTCGCTTAGGCTAGGTTACCTCGTGGTTCCACCTGGCCTGGTGGACCAAGTCTCCGCAGCAATCTCGATTACCAGCCGACACGCGCCGCTGCTTGAACAGGCGGTACTTTGCGATTTCATGAGTGAAGGACACTTCGGACGCCATCTCCGGCGCATGCGAGAGGTGTACGCTGAGCGGCGCTCGGTCCTCTTAGAGTCAGCACGCGAGAGGCTCGCTGGTCTTCTGGAATTTACAGGTGTTGAGGCTGGATTGCAAACAGCGGCCTGGCTGTGCGGCGGACTCGACGGTGAGTCCGCCGCTCATGCCGCAGCACGGCGAAATGTCGAGGTGACTCCTCTTAACCGTTACTACCACGGCAAGGCCGCGCCCGAAGGATTGCACCTCGGATTTGCCGCAGTGGACACGAAGGAAATCCGGCGTGGGGTCAGGGAACTCGCGATCGCACTTGAGGATGTGTTGAAAGCCCCCCAGCAACGGTGGAGGAATGCCGATGCGATGAAACGCTCATAGTATAGATAAAGAGAGTTGCTTCGCTGTACTGAAGCAATGCGGCAGGACTAGACAAGGTGACATCGACACGACAGCAATCCAAACGAGGACAGCGCGGGACAATCTGGGAATGGATCGAGCACAATATTCTCTTGGAACTTGCCATCGCGCCGTTCTCGAAAGAGGACGCTGCGCTTCTACCTGAGGACGGAGCTTGTGTTAACTGCCCCAAACACGTAGTGATCGCCACCTTCTCAAATGCTGAACAGGCCTTTCTCTTGAGAACCGCCGCCGAATCGAGAACTCTCCGACCACCGTAAAGATTACGGAGAGAACACAAAATTCGTCGGCTGTGTTGGATCACTTTGGGGCTTCCACCCCTGCTGTATTGCTGACCTGGCAGATTGTAGCTCGCGGTTAGCGTCTGATCGGCGCGGAAGCGAAGTAGGCACGAGCGTTGCCGAAAGATCGTGATCGGGAGCCCCTTCTATTTCGAGAAGAGCCGCAGACTAATCGAAATAGGTAGACCGATAATTAACATCTGCATTCCAATCCCGTGAATCAAACTGTGAAGCTGGTACGGGCCGGCTGCATGATACGCGGAAAGAGGCAACACAACCAGAGTCATCACCAGAAAAACAATCATTCCGTAGAGCAAACCGCACACCAGAAAGTGGTTTTTCAAAAACTCGAGCTTCCAACTCGATATGCAATAGATGGTGGCCGCTGAGTACGCGATGAAGAAATGCAGAAATACGCCGAGAATCCACACAGCCACACCGCCTTGGTGGGCATTTGGCCCCAAGAGCCCGCCCGCGATTCCACGGGGAACGCCCCATCCCATACTGAGAAAAGCTGAAATGAGATCCAGTGCGCCGGCAACGCCTCCACCTACCGCAATTGGGAGCAACACTTTGTGTCGCTGAACGAATGCTGCGGATGAAACAATACTCACGGTATCCTCCGCCGACCTATGGGCCCGGCATTTGCTCATTATCGGTCGTGGGGAGACGGGCGTCGCGCAGAATCGAACCGCGCATAGCAAAATCAACTCATACCGAATCCCGTCACTCGCCAAACTTGCGCAAGCTCATTGGAGAAACGCCAAGCAGGCGGCGCATGTGGTATGTAAGATGGCTTTGGTGCGCGAATCCCACCGAGAGAGCCACCTCACTCAAAGATAGATTCTTATTGGGTAACAGTATCTTGGCGCGTTCGATCCGCCGCTGAATTACATACTGATGTATAGAGAGCCCGGTAGCGTGGCAAAACGCCCTCTGGCAATGCGAGATGCTCAGCCCGCTGATCGCCGCGATTGCCCGGAGCGACAGATCGCCATTCAAATCCTCCTCCACATAGCCCAGAATCCGCCGCAACCTAAACGTCGACATCGCACCAGGGATCGCAGACTTCCCCGTGGGTGCAGCTGCGCTGTGTCCCGTCAACAGTTGGCAAGCAATCGCCGCTCCAATGCCATCAGTGTACAATTGGCCATTCTTGAAGCCATCATCCATCTCTGCTTTGAGAGCCCACGCGAGACTTTCGATCTTGGGGTCTCGCACCTGGAAACGATTGCGCAACTCAATCGCCGAGGCATCGAGTTCCAGGCTCTCCGCCGCCTCCGCCAGTAGATCCTGAGAGACACGCACCACCAATGCGCAGTCATGTTTCTTTAGTATCCATCGGCTCTCTATCCCGGCCGGCACAATATCGATGTCGCCGTGGACACTCGTCCCGGCATGCGCCTGTCCACCACGTACACATCCAACCTCAACGGGATGTCCAAAGTGAATGACAAGCACAGGATCGGGCCGTGCCGTCGTTACCAGCACCCCCGCCGGATCGACCTGAAGCCGCACTCCCAATCTGCCCGCTTTCATGCCGGTATTATCCCATTGCGGCTCGGTGGTCCCGTTCGGCCCGCACACCCGATTATCCCTCCGCCCCGCACCCCCCTTCGAAGGCCACCCCCAATCTCACCACCAAAAGCCACTAATCCCGGCCCTTCCACCGTAGTTTTCGCCCCTCGCCTTGGATGTAACCCATAAGAAGAGATGCCTCCGCCTCGCAACGCAATCTCCTTATCTATCCCTGTTTGAAAGAAACCCTTTGAACAACCACTAATACTCTTCTCGCCGCGCAGAATCCCCGTGCTGAGGCATGGAAAGCAGTGCAACCAACACACTGTAGGAACCACTGTCGACTTCCGGATTCCGTCACTCCGAACTGTTCGCTCGCGGCTTTGACCGTTTGAGCTTCAACGTCTCACGGTGCAGCACCTCCGTTGCTTCCTTCAAGAATGACGAGATGGCAGCCAACTGGCTGGGACTGTAACGGCGGCGCACCTCTTCCATGGACTGTCGTAGAGACTGGAAGACTGGTGACACTCGTTCCCGCAGTTCTCCGGGGCTGACAAGCTTCACAATCGAACTTCGTCGATCAGAAGGATGCGGTTCGCGACGCACGTAATCCGTTCGCTCCAACCTATCGACGATACCCGTGATCGCGCCTGTCGTGAAGCCGGACAGATTTGCCAACCGACTCGACGTCAACGGCCCATGCTGTTGGAGCAGCCCGAGGCACTTCCATTCCGCGGAACCGATGCTAAGCCGGGACGCCAAAGCCTCATGAAAAAAAACAACAGCGTCGCTGAATTCCCGCTCGAGCAGTTCTGGATGCGCCGGGGAATTGCCGGGCGGCTTTACAGATCGTTTTATTTTCGGCTTCTTGTCTATCATTTCCCTCACAACTAAGATACATTGGTCTAAGACACATTGTATCGGAAGGCATCCCATATGACAAAATCCAGTATCACGAACTCCCCCCGTTCCACTCACTCAGGGGCGGCACGCATCTCCCCGATTGTCACCTTGATCGTGATGGCTCCAGTGGTTTCCGAGTTGCTCTATGGAGCTGTGCGCATCAGCGACATCCCAATCCTTCTTATCGAAGTATTTACGTGGGGATGCGGCGCATTGCTCATCCGTGAGTCCGTGCGGCGATGGGGCAAGGGTTGGAAAAGCATGTTGTTGATGGGTTTAGCCCTGGCCGTTGCCGAAGAGTGGGTGATGCAGCAGACTTCGATCGCGCCGTTTGTTGCATTGCATGCGTATGGACGGTTCTGGGGTGTGAACTGGGTTTACTTTCTCTGGGCTCTCGGCTATGAGAGCGTGTGGGTTGTACTTATCCCTGTTCAACTCACCGAACTTCTCTTTTCCAGTCGACGCAATGAGCTATGGCTGTGCACTCGCGGTATGGTCTTCGCCGCCGCTGGTTTCCTCTTAGGCGCCTGTGCCGCGTGGTATGGATGGACGCAGCGGGCACGTGTCAAGATCTTCCACATGCCTCCGTACAGCCCACCTCCCGGCTACCTCCTCATCGGAGTTGTGCTCGTTGTGCTTCTCGTGCTCGGCGCATATGCACTCCCGGCCTATCGGCCCGGTCAATACCGTAATACCTCGCTCTCCGTGCCGCCTGCATGGCTTGCTGGGCTGATTTTTTGCGGGTTGGGAACGCCATGGGCCGCTGCGGCACTGGTGGGTTGGGGAAGAGGGTCTCTTCCAGAAGTGCCGTTTGGCAGCGTGCTAGCTGCTGGGCTGTCTTGGGCTGTCCTCACTTTCTTTTTGGTTGGGAGGTGGACTGCTTGCGAGCGGTGGGGAGACCAGCATCGTTTTGCTCTCGTCTTCGGAGGAGTACTGGCCTGCATGCTCGGAGGATTTTGGGTTTTCAGGACAGGCGGAGCACTGCGCATTGACTGGATCGGTAAGGCGGTTTTGAACATGATCGCGCTTTTCGGATTGTTCAGGTTGGGAAGTTCTCTAACAAACACTAAAGGAACTCAAGCGTGACCCGCCGCAATTTTCATGTAGCTGTCATCGGAGGCGGTATCGGCGGACTCTGCCTCGCGCAGCGACTGAGGAAGGCAAACATTAGCGTCTCAGTCTATGAACGAGATGAGGCGGCGACTATCAGAGCCCAGGGCTACCGTATTCATATTGACCCACAAGGCAGCAGAGCTCTCCATGAATCTTTACCGGAGCACCTATGGAACACCTTTGAAGCTAGCTGTGGCGTCTTCCACGATGGCTTCACAGTTATCACTGATCAATTGTGCGAACGTCAGCGCCGACCGCTCCATGCCGCTGCAACTGGCGTGATCGAGCGACATCGTTCGGTTAATCGTGTCATTCTGCGCGCAGTCCTACAAACCGGGCTAGAGGATATTTTGCATTGTGGGAAGCGTTTCTTGCGATATGAGGAAGATCCGTCAGGCCCAGTTGTAGCGCACTTCCAAGATGGCAGCTGCGCAGTTGCGGACATTCTGGTGGCCGCGGACGGCGTCCATTCCAATGTTCGCAAGCAATACCTTCCAGATGCCGAACCGACCGACACCGGCGTCATCGGCATACGCGGAAAAGTGCTTCTAACCGCTGAAGTGTCAGCGCTGGCCCCGAGTCAGCTCGTTGAAGGACCCGTAATGATCACGCCACCTGAGCCTTGCAGCCTCTTCATGGTGATGTGGAAACAGCTACCGCGAGTCGAGTCAGCGGTGCCGAGTCTTCAACTTGAGAAACTTTCGGGGGTGAACGAAGACTATCTGATTCTCGCAATGGGAGGACGGCCCGCATACTTCGCCATTCCAACCGATACCACTTCCGTGAATAAGGCCTTGCTCAAAGAAGTCTTGCGGCGAACTGTTTCGGGCTGGCACAGCGATCTGCGCAGACTCGTCGAAATGATTGACGACGACGAGATATCCCTCAACAAGTTCTATAGCTCGCCCAACGTGGCTGCATGGAAACCCACGCAAATCACTCTGCTTGGGGATGCAATTCACAGCATGACGCCTTACCGTGGGATTGGCGGCAACATTGCGCTACGGGATGCCGCGTTACTTGGCTTGAGATTGGAAGAGGCTCGTAGAGGGGGCAAGTCAGTGATTGCTGCAATCACCGAGTATGAAGCGGCAATGCACCGATATGGATTTGCAGCTGTGCAGGATTCGCTTCGGGCAATGGAGCAGTTTACAAAGAAGCCTGCCGAGTCCGCCCGCTAACGATTAACGATGCTACACCGGTCCGGTCCGAAGGCTGGTTGCCTAATCGATATTGCACGGGCGATGAGCCAGATCGAACATGGAGTTTCATAACAGTCTGGTTCCTGCCCGCAACACCGGCCCTGATCTTCTGAAAGGCAAAGACAACGGCAAAAGCGGCTAAGGGGTAAGTGTACTTGAACGTTCGTTACACACTTTGGGCCAAAGACCTCCATTACATACCCCTTAACTTGCGGGAGCACTGAGGCTGCTCTCGCCCGCAAGTGCGGAAAAGGCCGGGCACAAAGTCAAAATCCCATACGAAGTTGCGTCCCATGAGTGTCTCCTCAGTGCAATTCAGGTTGATGCGATTCAGCTAGATTCAACCCCGCTCACTTCGCGGCTGGAAGCAGAGGTAGCGATGTCTGGCCGTGGACGTATCGCCACCCGGAAGGTGTCCGCACATAGGTATCACTGAACCAAACGTGCCAATCGAAAGGCTTCCCCTGGTCGACACCTTTTAACCACAGCGTCGCAGTCACAACCGCGGTATCGCCCCACACTCGAACGGTCTTATTGGTGTCTTCTTGATGCTCATATTGGACCCGCTTCGCTCGCGCCATGTTGATCAGGTCCGCTTTGCTATAGATCTGTCCAGTGCCCGTTACCACGACAAAATCGTCGGCCAGAATTCGATCCATCGTATCGACGTCGTTGATCTTAACGGCAGCCTGGTACTCGGCATCAAGCGCCGTCACGCTTTTTATATCTGCAGCTGAATCGGCGTCGGCAGCAATGGAAGCCACCACCATTAGCAAGCCAACAAGCACATTTCGGGGTCTCATCGTCTTCATATGATCTCCTCTCACACCTCCTTCTTCAGGGAATTGCCTCTAGTTGGGTAAAAACAGATCCGTGTGCATTCGCTTTCGAATGACATTGAAAACAGGAAGCCCCTGAGTCGTGAATGGCATTCTGCGTCTGATCGTTCCCCCAGAACCGTTCGAATCGCCATCCTCCCGTGCCCTTGAGGCTCGAGTCCTTGATCATAACGTCTACTCTTTTGCGGTCGCCCTCGAAAACGACTCCATTGTTCTGTTGAGCCTCGCGGAGTTCGTAAACGATGATTGAGCCATCAGAGAAACCGCCAGACGGGTAGCCGGCGGTTGCTTTCTCATTCGCAAAAACATGATGCAATCCTTCTTCGCTCATCAACTTCGGGTTCGCGCCGGGCAGGATTACTCCGGTCCCCACGTGGACCCAACGCCGGAAGCTGTCGGGAAATTGTGCGGGCTCCGCTGCATACAAGGTGCTCAGCGACATGATTGTCGCTCCGGCAAGCAACGTCCACATGGCTCTTTTCACCCTTGACCTCCACCTAGGAGACAGTCTGCACCATGCGCACTACTCGCGGAAAGCGGATCTTGACCAGTAGGTGGGACTCTTTGACGAACTGGCTGAATGGAGGGATCAGAACGGGTTGTTAGCCAGGGCCCTCAATCGGTCGGCATAAGTTCTTCCAGACTGGAGTCGTGTTCCATCTCGCAGGGTGATTGAGTATTCCCCGTGCGTACCCGGCTGCAGGTCTCTGATCCGGCCGAGGTTGACGATGATCGAGCGGTGGATACGGAGGAATATCTCCGGATCCAGCGATTTCTCGAGAGTGTTCATCGTTACGTGCAGCAGATGACTGGCCGGCCCAGTGTGCAGTTCCACATAGTTTTCTGCGCCTTGTATCCAATCGAGGGCGTCGATCTCCACAAACACTGTTTTGCCCGATGACCGCGCTGCGAGGCGCTTCAAATAATTCGGGGGGGATGCGATGGTTTCGAGCAGTCCGAGGATCTGCCGAGTCGAATCTGCCGCGTCGTTCACACAAATGCGGCCTTTAGCTCTCACCAACGCTTTGACGAAGCGTTCTTCGATCACCGGCTTCAGCAGATAATCAAGCGCATTGATTTCAAAAGCCTGAATTGCGTACTGATCGTGAGCGGTAACGAACACGACAGCCGGCATATACTCCGCGCCGATTGTCCTTACTACCGCGAATCCATCCATCTCGGGCATTTGCACATCGAGAAATACGATATCGGGGTTGCACTCTCGAATGGAGGCAACTGCTTCGCGGCCGTCTCTGGCCACGCGAATTGCTCCAACTTCGGGATCTCTGGAGAGCAGCGCCCGCAAGCCTTCCCGCGCAAGCGGTTCGTCATCCACGATCAGGGCTGTCAGAGGCATATGTTATCTCAATTTCCGCATGTGAATGATTAAACGGGATACTCATAGTCACGATCACTCCACCGCGCTCGCAATTTTTGATTTCCAAACGGGCCTCCTGCCCGTAAAGCTGTTGCAGTCGCGCGCGGGTGTTCGCTAGACCGATGCCTTGGTCCGCAGATACGTATCTGGGCGAAAGCCCTGGTCCGTCGTCTTGAACGCTCAGTTCCACCTTGCCATCGATCTTCGACGCATTGATCAAAATCCTTCCGGCGGTGGAACTTCGCCCGATGCCATGGCGAATAGCATTTTCCACAATCGGCTGCAGGATGAGTTGTGGCACCGAAGCTTCCTGCGCCTCTGGATCTGCCGATACCTCGACCCGGAGGCGGTCCGCGAAGCGCACTTGCTCAATAGCCAGATAAAGCTGCAAATACTCCAGTTCGCGTTGTAGAGAAACTTCCTGAGTGTCTACATCTTCCAACACACGCCGCAAGAGATCGCTCAGGTGCCCAAGCATCTGTTCCGCATCCTTGCCCTTCTGCTGCCGCACCAGCACTGTGATGGCATTCAGGGTGTTGAACAGGAAATGCGGCTGGAGTTGCATCTTCAGCGCATTCAACTGAGCACTCATCAGTTGTGATTGCAACTCGGACGCTCGCAGCTCGAACTTCATTACTTCCCGTGAGCGTTCCTGGTACCCCCGGTAGTAGAGGACACCCCATTGCAACCCAAGCACGATCCAATAATCGACGATACCGCCGTGGAAACCCCTAACAAGCAGCTGCGCCAGAGCCCCACTGAAATTCTTGATCAAAACAGGAAAAAGGTGGAAGCGTGAATACAAAGCCGTTTCGAGAGTCAACTCGAAGGCAGAGAACACTGCGCTCAGGAAGAGTTGGAGAGCGGTTCGTCGCAGCCAGTTGCGACGCTCGATAGGAAACCGCCGCCCCAGTGAAAGGATGATGGGAGTCAGAAATGCCCAAACGTAAACTCCGAGAAGCCATCCTACCAGGTAGTGCCACCAGGGAGTTGGGTCATTTCCGAAAAGCCTCTGCGTGACCCCCTGGCTGAAATAGAAGAGACCCAGCACTGTCCACAGGAGGAAGTACAGGGGATAGTTTCGCAGATCGCGTTTGAATGCATTGTCCATCGCGCAATGGCTGATTCTACTGTACCTCAAACATACCGCTCGATTAGCGAACAGCCCGGTGCGTTGCGCGACGGATCAGTCCAAATTGCGTGCACGCTCCGTGCCAGCCGAAATCAGCAAAGTTTGTGCCACGCGCAATCATCGCGGAAGCGAGATCTTGACCAACGGACGGAATTCATTGACGACCGGAGTCGATGGATCGGTCGGAACGGTTGGCCGTTAATCGAATTGCTCGACTTCGCTCTGGCGTCGGTAGTCTCCGGGCGGCATTCCAAGATGACGAACAAATGAGCGGCGCATGACTTCCGCCGAGCCAAATCCGCGTTCCGACGTCATTTTGATCCAAACCCTGGCTCGTCTCCTCGAGTCGGCGGCGAGCTGCCTCCAACCTTAACGTTTCAAGAAATCGCGCCTGCGTTGCACCGACTGCTACAATCTCGCCCCTTTTGATATTGGAGCGCACAACCTCGCGTGCGCTTGGGTTATAGCGTAACCGACATGCTCGGGCAGACTCGCATAGGGCACACTGTCTTCTTTCCGGTGTGATCGCGATCGGGATGATCATTGAAATTCAGTTCTCTCCCGAGCGCAAGCAACTTATGGAACGTCTCTAGCAATGAAGCGAGAAGGATTCTCACTACCTGGGTGAATCTCCCGGTATAGATCACGGCGATGACGAGCCGCTCATGCCGCAATCACCGGTGTAGATCGTCGTGTCATGCGCAGATGGATTGTTCACCATCGCCATGAGTCTCTCGTCAGTCTTCCCCCACGTTAGAAAATTAGTCACATTTTCTGGAAGTTTTTAATCTTCTCAGGACAATACCCGACAGGGGTATATTTCTGTGAGGGCTTCCGGACTCGCATCAAGAATCGTTCTGATTGGCATCCTGACCGTTGTCGTTGCGGCCTCTCCGCTCGGCGCCAGCGATCTAGCCAAGTCACTTTACAAGCAGGGCCAAACTGCCGAATCCAGCCAGGATTACGACGCTGCATTCAGCGCCTATCGAAAGGCAATGTTCGACGCGCCTGGCGATCTCCGGTACAAGGCTGCCTGCGAGAGAGTCAGGCCACTCGCCTCCGCGCAGCACGTCGAGCGTGGCAATGAATGGAAGCAGAATGGCAAGATAACCGCGGCGCTAACAGAGTACCTCCGCGCCACTGCGATCGATCCGTCGAACTCAGCGGCGGAACAGGCGATCGCCAGTCTTCAGACCCATCTCACTCCCGCTCCGCAGAAAAGCGATATTCCGCAGTTTCCAGGCGACCGGCAGAAACTGGCAGCCATCGCCCAGCCTGTTGAACTTCATGCCATCTCCGACGAGCCGATCACTTTGCGCATGGTCGAGGACAGCAAGGTCATCTACGAGAGTATCGGAAAGGCCGCCGGGGTCAATGTGTTATTCGATCCGGAATACATCTCGAAGCGCATTTCCATTGACTTGACTAATACGAGTCTTCTTGACGCACTCCGGATCATCGCCACCACCTCAAACACATTTTGGAAGCCGGTAGCTCGCGGGACAATTTTTGTCGCTGCCGATAATCGAGCGAAGCGTCAACAACTAGAACAGGCTGCGGTACAGGTATTCTATTTGGCAAACGTGTCCCAACAGAACGACCTAAACGACATTCAAACTGCCCTTCGCAATGTCCTGACCGAAGCAAAGCTGTACGGCGTCGCGAGTCAAAACGCAATTATCATGCGCGCAACTCCCGATCAACTCCTTCTGGCGGAGCAGCTCATTGATGACCTCGACAAAGCCAAGGCGGAGGTAATTGTTGACGTTGCGGTATTGCAGGTTGACAAAGAGAAGATACGCAATATCGGCCTGCAGTGGCCGCAGACGCTCAGCGCAACATTAACAACTGCAAGTACCGCATCGGGCGCTACCCTTACGCTGAATGATCTCGCTAACCTAAACGCTAAAAACTTTTCCCTCACTGTCGGAACGGCTCAGGCCGAAATGTTGATGACCGATAGCGATACCCAAATTCTGCAAAATCCACGGCTGCGCGCCACGGACGGTCAAAAGGCAACGCTGAAAATTGGGGAGCGAATCCCGGTTGCTACCGGTTCATTCACCGTACCGACCTCAGCAACGGCAGGCGCGTCGCAAACCCAGTTTCAGTACATCGATGTGGGCGTGAATATGGAGATGACGCCAACGATCCATTACAACGGCGACGTCAGCCTCAAGGTGAAGGTCGAAATCTCTTCCGAGACCGGAACGAGCACCATCAGCGGTGTAACCGAGCCAATTATCGGCCAACAAAGCGTCGAGGAGACAATCCGCTTAACAAGCGGAGAAAGCAACATTCTCGGAGGACTCCTTCAGGAACAAAACAACCTTGCTGTGAGCGGCACTCCAGGGTTAGGTGAAGTGCCATTGCTCAAATACCTGTTTAGCACGCAGCAGCATACGATCGAGCACGAGGAGATCGTGTTTCTGCTCACGCCTCACCTAGTCCGTGAGATGCAGATCGATCCAAACAATTTGAAGCCGATCGATACCGGAACAAGCAGCTCCGTGCAGCTTCGGCAGGTGCAGAGCACTCCGGCGGAACGAGAGCCTGCAAAGCACAGTGAGATACCACCTCAAATGCACTGAGCCTGCGTGTTAAGACCTCTTTTCGGGCCCGTTCAAGACAAATAGAGGAAACCGCACACTTGGCTTCGGCATCTCTGTGGGCCTGATAAATCGCCAATTGCACAACAAATCCGGAAGGCTCTGCGAATGAAAAGCAATTCATAACGAAGTACACGACAAGGATGGTCTTCAATGAAGCATAAACGGTTTCACTCGAAGCGAAATGGTGCAGCCATCGTCTTCTGGGTTTCGATCTGCTCGGTCAGCATCACGGTCATTGGGTGTAAGAATTTCTTTACTGGCCCAACCCTGACCACCGTTAGCATCGGCCCTTCAACGCCATCGATCGCGGTTAGAAAGACCCAACAAATGTCGGCAACAGGGACCTATAGCGATAGCAGCACGGGAACTATTACCAACTCTGCCAGTTGGTCAACCTCAGACATCGCGATTGCGACCGTAAGTTCGGCGGGGCTCGTGACCGGCGTTGCTTCGGGGTCCGCGACCATCAGTGCCACTTTGGATGGGATCAGCGGCTCAACTACGGTCAATGTCGTCACCGCAAATCTGGCGTCCATTTCGATCACGCCTACTAGCCCATCGATCTCTTCAGGCTCGACCCAGCAATTCACTGCGATCGGAATTCTGCAGGATGGCACGACCACTGATTTGACGAGCTCTGTTACCTGGACATCGTCAAACACCGCGGTCGCAACGATCGACAGCTCAGGTCTCGCTACCGCGCTGACCGTCAGCAGCACCGAAACAACCAACATTACTGCTCAGTCAGGAAGCATTACCAGCAATACCGCAGCACTTACCGTCACCAAATGACATCGACAGCTAATGCAATTTGAGGAAAGAAGGCTACGAGGAAGTATGACTAGGCGGCGCTCTTTTAGTTGGTTTCTAAGTGTGGCAATCACGGCCGCAGTTGGCCTGGAGGCGCAACCGGCTATTACACCATCTTCGACCACTGCAATTGCCGCCGCTTCTCTTGCATCCGGTCAACAACTCCCGTCCCCTCCGACTCAGGACAATGGCGCGCCGAGGGTCAACGTATCGCGGCGCCATCGGCGCGCAGCGGAAAAGTTGTTCCTTGCAGGAGTGAAAGCAATCGAAAACAATGTCCCAGGCACTGCGGAGAAGTGCTTCTTGCAGGCTCATGGCATCGATCCGAACAACCAGCGCTATCCCCTCTCGGCCGAAGTTGCGCGGCAATACGTTGTAGCGCAGCTGGTCCAACGAGCGGAGAAGGAGAAGCTTCTGGGAGACAAGGACGCCTCCCTGGTAGCGATCGAGGAGGCAATGCGCCTAGATCCTCAGAATCCTCTCGTAACCAAGTACTTCGATGCTCCGAAAACAGAAGCCTCTGCCTCACCGCCCGCGCTGCGCGCTCTCAGAGATAAAGCCGCGCCACCCATAATTCTTGCGCCCCAGAAAGGGGACCATGCCTTCCATCTGCGCGCCGACGAGAGGAGCCTCATCCTTCAGGTGCTCAATGTCTATGGCGTCCAGGCGACGATCGATTCATCCGTGATCAGCCGACGAATACACTTTGACACCGATGAAGTTGACTTTGCGGAAGCGGCGAATCTCATAGAGCTCGCAACCGACACATTCCTTGTGCCGCTCGATTCATTCCATGTGTTCGTTGCCGCCGACACGAAAGAGAATCGCAACAAATATGAGCGTTATACGACGGAAACGATCTATTTCCCAGGTCTAGCCAACACAGAACTGGCCGACATGGGAAATATCGCGCGAAATGTTTTCGGAGCAGAGCACGTTGCAATTGATCCTGGCCATGGCGCCATAACCGTCCGCACACCGGAGCCTGATTCTGAAGTACTGAACGAAGTCTATGCTGAGTTGCTCGGCGGGAGGAGTGTGCTGCAGCTCGAAGTGCACTTGTACGAGATTGACAAGACCAAAGCGACAAACGTTGGCATGATCCTGCCAACTTCAACGACCATCTTCAACGTGCCGTCGGAGGTCAAAAGTATACTGTCAAACAATGCAAGCCTGGTGAATGAGATTCTGAAAAGCGATCCAGCTCTCGCCGGCAACTATGAGGCGATCCTAGCTGCTCTGATTGCCTCCGGCGCACTGACGGGCACCGTCTTCAATAGCCCGTTTGCCGTGTTCGGTGGAGGACTCACGGAGATGGGTCTCGACCTGAGCGGCGTAAGCGTCAACATGCTGCTCAATTCCTCCGACGCGCGATCTCTCGATCAACTTGAATTACGAGTGCTGGATCAGGAAGATGCGACCATCCGCAGCGGTGAGCGGTATCCGATCATGACCTCAAGCTTTTCAAGTCTGGGAAGTGGCTCGTCCTCATCGGCCAGCACGATCCCTCAGATTCAGTATCAGGATTTGGGGCTGACACTGAAGGTGAGACCACGCATAGAGCTCAATAACGACGTCTCGTTGGATCTGGATCTGAAGGTTTCATCATTGGCGGGCGCGAGCCTCAACAACATTCCAATCCTGGCAAACAGGCAGTATACGGGTGTCGTCTCGGTTCGTCTCGGAGACAGCGCACTCATTGTCAGCGATTTGTCGAAACAGGAATCGCTCGAACTCACAGGAGTTCCGGGATTGGATGATATCCCAGGACTCAGCGGCGCGACGAACCGGCAAGACACAAAAGACATTATGGAACTGGCGATTATGATTACCCCGCACGTAATTCGCCAAGGGCATCAAGAGACTGTTGGGCCTATGCTGCTCTTGCCGCGCCCATGATTTGTTTGCGTTACCCCAGAGTCGACTCCTGCTGGACAACAGGAGCCACGCAAGCGGGAGGGCAGACGGGCAGATGAGAACAAAAATGCGGGGCCGTGGTTGCAGCCCCGCCAATCGATCAACGATTCCTTATTGAGTTGCTTGACGAGGCGCGCATCGACAACCAGAGTCTGCCGACTTATGCCAAGTCTGCGAGCCGGTCATTGCGGACCGGCTGCGCGCGCTTCCAAGGTCTCACCATCGGCCGAGGAACAGCTTGCATACCAGCTGCCTCGTGTCCGTTGTCGAGTCCACGGTGTTGCATCCGGTCTCTCATGCGCAACACGGTATCCACAAACGCAGTCAGCATGGGCGATTGCGGCTCATCCCGAAATACAAGCTGAACGTCGGCGTAGAGGTCCTCCTCGGCAAAGGGACGAAAGACAGTCGCACCCTTGGCCAGGTTCCTGGTCGATGCGCGCGGCATTAGCGCCGCGCTGGAAAGGTGCGAGGCCATAAACCATGCCTCGTTCGGGTTGCCGACCTCCTGCGCAATTCTGGGCCTGACTCCCGCCGTCGCGCACCGTTCCATGAACCACGACCGGAACCCGGTATTCCGCTCTTTGGCGGGGAGAACGAGGGGCAGATTGCGAAGGTCTTCGAGTTTGACCTTTCTGCGGCGCGCCAAAGGATGATCGGAGGACAGGGCCAGGCCGAAGGGGTCCCGATAGAGGGGTACGCCTACCAGCCCGTCGGCAGCAGCGGGGCTGATGATGAAGCCGCAGTCCCACTTTCCCGAGAGCACCGATGAGATCACTTCGGAGGTCGAGGAGGAGTGCTCCTTATGGGAGAAACCGGATTCAGCCGACCGGCCGCGATATTCGAGATAGGCAATCACGTCCAGATCGAGGTACGACGTAAATCCGACCTCGATCACGGCGCGGTTCGGTTCCTCCGCGCGCTGCGCTGCGTTCGTGCCGCGAATGAGAGAATCCAGAGCGCGCCGCGCGTGGTAGCGGAAGATCATGCCGGACCGGGTGGGCCGGACCGGATGCGTGTCTCGGTCGAACAGCTTGGCGGGCATTCCATCCTCCACCCGTTTTATGCTCTTGCTGATAGCACCTTGGCTTCTGTGCAGATGTTCGCTCGTTCGGGTGAAATTCCTGCGCTCAATGGCATCGACAGCCGCTTCAATATCTTCGATTCTGACGCCTGGCAGCATACAGAACCTCCAATCTCGATCGGGGGGATTTGCTTCCATTCCGTTGGGGGCAAACGCGTCGAGCTGGGCGTGTCCGTCCAGGGATGTATGAAAAGACGCCGCTTGGTGTGGAAAAGTTGTGTTAAACAGGGTCGAAATCTGCGCTTCGGGGGCATGGCATTCCGAATGGCCGGACAATCATTCCGTTTTGGAATAATGGCCGACTTTCCATCTCAAATCCACCCGTATCCCGGTGCGACAGACTCCCGCCGCCGTCTGCCGGCGGCGGTGCCCGTCGGGCGGGGTCAGTGATGCCGCTCCTGGCGGATGGCAGGAGCCACGCATGAGGGCGGGTAGACGGGCAGGGAGACAAAAATTGCGAGGCTAAATTCTTCGCTCCTGGAACGCCACAATCTCCTGCACCTTACTTCTTTAGGTGAGAATGAATTGAGGCCTCAGGTGACTTCGCTTCCGTTCATTGAAGAAATAATCGCGCAGTACGACAGAGCAACCGATCCATTCGACCTTATGGCTCTAAGGAGCCGGTTGTTCGATGAGGCGCGGAAGCATGAATTGAATGAGCCGGATCGTATAGCAGTCGAAGCGGATGTGGCGGCTCTGGGGTTTAGACCATTTAAGGAAGACAACAGTGCGTGGGGAACGCATTTTGGTCCGTGGTATTCGGGCCAGAAGCCAGACGGGACAACGATCCTCGATCCCGACCTGAAAACCCTTTCGGGTGGGACCGTTGACTCGTGGATCGCGCGCGCCGGGACCGTCCAAAACGCACTGTTGAAAAGTCGATATGCGGATGTCGTTTGGGACCTCCAGCGGAAACTCGCTCCGGACAGGGGGAGGCCTTACCGGTTCGCCCAAATGGCTGCCGATGCATACCTCGAACTCGCGTCGTCAAATGCGAACATACACTCGGTGTTCTTCCTTCAACGAGCAATTTCTCTTGCTCAGCAGATCAACGATCGAGGGCGCGCTCAGAAAATTGTTGATCAGATGATTGCGTTGGCTGGGAACGCCACGCTTCAGCAGCCTGGCATCTGGGTCGTTGCGTTCGATCACGGGTTTGACAAGATCCATGTGACGCCGACGCAACACGAAGAGATTGTGTCTCAGCTTGAGGCCCGGCTTGTGGATGCGGCCAACACAAGGGATGGCTTCAGAGCAGAGGCAGCCAGTCGCCGATTAGCGAAAGTCTACCGTGCTCGTGGAGACCGCGACAACCTTGTCCGCGTCGTTCGCGCCGCCGGCGACGTGTACTTTCAAATGGCAGAATCCGCCAGTTCGTCACTCGCGATAGGGTGGCTCCAACCGGTAATTGAAAACTATCAACAAGAAGGATTGAGAGCCGACGCGGATCGTCTGCGCGTGCATATGGAGAAGCGCGCCCGCACAGTAAGGGACGAAATGAAACAGCAGAGCTATGAGTTCAGTATCGACAAGCAAGAAGTCGAAGATTATCTGGACACGCTGATTCAAGGAGACAATGCACATGCGGCGCTATTTCGCGTCGTGCAGCGCACGTTGCCCGCGATATCAGAGACGCGCCGGCGTATGAAAGAAGCCGCCGAAACCTTCACAGCGCACCGGCTTGTACCAACAGTGCTGGTGGGAGAACATGGACACCCTGTTGCTGCACTGGGCTCTTACGAGGAGGATGAAGATGGCCGCCTGATCAATGACCTCGCGCAGGAACTTGGAATGATGCCGTTCCTTTTTTGGCGCGGGTATCAAAAGGTCAAAGAGAAATTTGGAGTTTCGACCGACGAATTGGTGAATTCTCTCGGTGAATCTCTCATCTTCAAGCCAGACCGTCTGGAATTCTTTGTCAAAGGCTTCGCCGCATACGAGGCGGGAGACTATATAGCGTCAATCCATATCCTAGTGCCTCAGGTTGAAAATCTGCTGCGAGGGCTCCTGGAATTGCTAGAAGTGCCCATTACGAAGACAGTGGGCGGATTTACGGAGCTCAAGAATTTGGACGACGTGCTGCGGGACGACCGACTGAAGAAAAGCCTGGACGAGCAATGGTGGCTCGTTTTCAAGACGGTTTTTAGCGATAAGCGAGGATTCAATTTGAGAAATGAAATGGCCCACGGGATCGCTCCTGTCGATGCATTCAATTCCACAACAGCAGGTCTTGTGCTTCAGAGCATCGTATTGCTCTCGGCAGTACGCCTAGACGCAATGTGGCGCGAAGAAGACTCTGATGGGGCGGCATTGGATTAGCCAATCAGCTAAGGTTTGTTCAACTGCCCGTTGGGTGGGAGCATTTTGCCGCTCCTGCCGGATGGCAGGAGCATCGTAAGAGGGCGGGAATCGATAAGGACAAACCCATTGTCAAGCACAAAATGATCCTGGGCGGTGCGTGAGCACCGCGGTCATTGCCAAGTCGGTTGAGGACCAGAGACCAAGGCAATCCATTGTGCATCACCACTCGGCGGAAGCGCTCAGCGCTCCACCACTCATCGATTCGGTCATCAGAAACAGACCATGATGCTTTGATTCGGACAACCAAAACCATGGAACCATCGTAGAAGAAAGCGTCCTTATCACATCAGACGGGCAGGGACACAAAGAATACGGGGCCTCTGGTTTGAGACCCCGCGCAAGTGTTGCGTTTGGATTGATGGTTAGGCTGCTACGGACTTCTTCGCAGCCTTTGCCTGTTGCTTGGCTGGCGGCTTCGGCGCGGCCTTCTTCGTTGCTTTCGCCTTGTCCTTCGCGGCGAACTCCTGTTTGACCTTCGCAGCGATGGCGTCGGTGTCCACCTTGTACACGGCGGCGGCCTCGCTCAGCACTTGCGCCGTCTGCCGGTGGGCGGCGATCAGAAGAATGGTCAGTTCAACCAGCACGCTGCCCAACACGCTCTCCTCGGCGCGGCGCAGGTAGGCGGCAAACAGCTTGGCGATGGAGTCGCTGTCTTTCTCCCGCTTGATGCCGTGCTGCCTCGCAACGATTTCCAAGCGCCGCTCGTCCACCAATCCGGCCAGCCGTTCTGCAACAAACAGCAGGTCGCGTTTCATCAGTCGCACAGGTACGGCATCGGCGATGGCAGCGAGTACGCGAATGCCGGTAGTGTTGGCAATGGCCTCCTCGCGGCGCTGCTTTTCCTGAGCGGCCTTCTCCGCTGCGTCGGCCTGAACCCGCCGCTGCTGTTTCTTGGGGTGATGCACCGGGCAATCGGGATTGGCGCACACCTTGCGGAGTTCGCCTTTCTCCGTGCCATCGGCAACGATGGCCTCGGTAACGTACTTGCATGTTTTGTATTCCGGCGCTTCCTGCTGGTATTTGTTCTTGGGCTTGTCCTGCCGGATTTCGACATACTGGCCGCGCGGCACAATCGCGCTGCCTTCGGCGGGTTTGCCGAGGGCGGTCGTGATCTGTACCAGCTTCGGTTTCGCCTCGACCGTCCGCTTTACATGCGCGTCCACCTTGGCCGCATAGCAGGCCGGATCGGAGCAGGAATCGTGCTGCGCCGCGATGCCCTCGAAGAGCAGGGTGTTATGTCCGGTGCGTTTGGCGCAGTCAAGGCAGGAACCCGCCTCCGGCACAAGCGTTGCATCCTCTTTCGAGAACGGCGCGGTGCCAAGCTCCAACAGAATGTTGCGCTCAATCCATTCCCGCAGATGGCGAACGGGCAGCAGAATGCGTTTTGCCTTGCTGCCGTTTGTGTAACTCTCCTGCCAGCAGGCGCTCAATGCTTCTTCCTGTTGATCGGACTGAAGTTTAGCCAAGAGCAAGGCATGGCCCAAGCCGATTTCATCCTTAGTGAAGGCTTCGACCGCTGCGGGCGCAAGCTCAGTCAATCGGAGGCGGGAGGCGATGTACCCCGGATGCTTCCCGCATTTTGCGGCGATGAGTTCAATGGAATACTTCGGCTCCTCAAGATGCAGCAACGCGGCAAAGCCCTGTGCCTCATGGAGCGGATGCACATCCTGGCGCTGCAAATTCTCGACTAATTGTGCCTCCAACACCTGAGCGTCGGTCATCTCGCGGATGCAGACCGGCACGGTCTCTTTCTCGGCCATCGCCGCGCCACGGTAGCGCCGCGCTCCAAAGACGATCTCGAAGCGGCGCTCCGCGCGAGGCCGTACCAGCAAGGGTTGCAATACGCCATGTTCGCGGATACTGGCGGCGAGTTCCTGCATGGCATCCTCCTCGAATGTCTGGCGGGGGTTGGTGGTGGATTCGATGAGCCAATCAATCGGCAGGTCGCGGTATTCGGACTGGGTTTGTACTGTGGTAGTCATGGGAATCTCCTATTCCGGTTCGGTCTTGCGTGAAGGCAAGCGGGCACATCCGAGCGCACCCGCTCAGGAATGTGCATTAGCTGGCTGCGGCGAACTCGACCGCCTCATCCTCCACGCGAAGAGCGCGGAGGATGATCGAAGCTGTGCGCTGGATAACCTCAAGACTTTCGGCCAGCAGCGAGGCGTTGCCGTGGTAAAGCTGGATGTAGTCGCTCGATGCCGAGCCCATCTCTAAGCCCACGGCCTGACCGACGATGAAGGCCACGGACTCGGCTTCGGTTTCGCGCACGGTTGCGGTGGTGAAGGTGCGGCGCTCTGCCTTATGCAGAAGCTCGTGCGCGGTTTCGTGTACCAGCGTGGTGAACTCCTCGGCCTTCGACTGACCGGGCAGCAGAGCGATTTTTCCGCCGTAGCTGACGCCCAACGCCGGGGCAATCCGTTCGTTGAACTCAAGAGCAATGTTCTGCTGGGCAAGGAACGCCAGCAGACGGTCGCGGTTCTCTCCCACGTCGCCGGTAATGGCATGGTGCAACTCCGGCAGGTCTACGCCTTCGGTCTGCTCGTAATCGAAGACAAATGCGGTGCGAAAGCCAATGAGTACGGGCTGTGCCTTGCCCTCGGTTTCCTGCTCCGCATCCTCTTTCCTGCGGCGAAAACCCGTGACCGGCGCGAGAATCTGGATGCCCTTCTCGCCACGCTTGACGAACCGGCCAAGCTGTTTCCATGCGCCGTACCCGGCCACGCGCGTGGCTGTCGGGCATTGCCTGGCGATCTGCAAAATGTTGCCGAAACTGTACGCATGGAACCGCGCCATCGAACGGAGATACGCGGCGAGGGTTTCGCTGTGTCCTGCCTCAAGCTGCTGAATGAGGTAGTCCACGGCCTGCTTGATGAGTAACTGCGTGGGGTTATCTTTCTGCGAGGTGCGCTGCTGGTAGGGAGACGCGCTGCGTTCGGTGCGCCGCGCCGCATTTTTCCTGTGCGGCGTGGCGTTGCTGCTGCTAGTGGCTGTCATGGCTGTGTGCTCCTGCGCTGCCCGCTGAGGGGCGATTTGCTTGCATGAGGGGAAGCACTGCCTCTAACCCAAATTTCTTTTGTTGAGTGCCCCCGCTTCATGGCTCTTGCGGCGCGGCAGAGGCGCGGAGGGTTCTGTCCAGGCCGCCGCAGGCGCCGCGCCAGCGGTCGAAGCGCAGCGGAGAGCCTTGACAGGTTCCGACCGGCTCTGCCATAAAGCCGCCTGAAGCGGGGGCACTTGATAAAAGAAGAAATTTAGGGAAACTACCTTATTGCATTGCGCACGTCGGGGAGGGGTGTTGCGGGGGAGGAACCGGCCCCGCTGAGGTGGGTGGCGGAGAACCGGAGGTTCGCAGACAGGGAGGAGACTTCCGCCCTATGAAATCGTCATCGCGGTTGAGCCTCCCCGCAAGGGCATTTATCATTAGCAATCTTCAATCTTGTGCATTCCATGACGAAGAAAGCCTCAACCTCTCGGATAGAGCTGACTCGTGAAGCGATTACTGATGCCGCGACCGACGCATCCCAGATTGCTGCTCGAGTTGAACTTGCGGAATATGCCTCGCAACAGTTCGCTCAAGTCGGAACCTTGCTTCACTTGTCTGGTAATATCATCGGTCCGGACAGGCAGGCTGGTGCATCCCCATTCGGCCATGGCTCGGATGAAACCGTCGCTGTCTCGCTGCTTCTACGGATCACATCACAGCTGCTTTCAGCTAGCACTGATTTGTTCCAAGATGGTCGTTCGTATGCTGCCGCCGCATTGGTCCGGCAGATGGTTGAGGTCGAATATTTGGCATGGGCATTTGAAACCCGGGATCACGATGCAGAGCGTTGGCTGAGGAGCAATGAAAGAGAAAGACAAGATTTCTTCAGGCCAGCCAAACTTCGAAAGGCTGCTGGAGAGCGATTTCGAGGTAAGGATTATGGCTATCACTGTGAGTTGGGCGGCCATCCCGTCCCGATGGCAGAGATCTTGTTTCGGGATGATCCAACCACCTCTCAACTGCTTTTGTCTGATCTGCTGGGCCATGCCGGGCGTATCTGGGATCACTTCGTAAGTTGGGCGCGAGTGCAAAAGGAAACCTTCATCCTTGATCGAGCAGTCGAAATGTCATTGAAATTCCGCGAATGGAAATCGAAAGACCTGCTTGTTGACCTTCCTCCTCCGGCGTAGTTCGGTGGGCATATTGCGCTCATCTTGGGTCGGTAATGGCACCAGAGATAGTGTCCGGCGCGCTGCTATCATTACCGTCATGACCCATCCAATGCATTTTCCCCGCCCCATGGGTCGTTTCAGCCTCGCTCGCTGGACAGAGATTGAGGGCGTCAGTTGACGGGATAAGGACGACTGAACGATGCGCGGATCACTCCTAGTTGGATTACTCTTCGCGATGACGATAAAAGGACTGTCTCAATCGCCCGCGCCACGGATTGAGGGTGTAGTCGAGCCGCCCGAGATGGTCGGCCCTCCACAGACACCAGTCCAGCCAAGCGCAGCTGACCGTCAGTTCTTAGACGCCCTCGGAGATACGAAGACTGAAGCCGAGATGCCGGCAAGATTGCCGCTTCTGGATAAATTGATCGCCGACCATCCTGATTATGCCGACGCTTATTCCTTCCGGGCATATATCGAAGCCTGCATGGTTGATCCTCCTAAATTGACGCAAGCTGAATCTGATGTTTCAAAGGCCCAGTCGCTAGGGGGCGGCAAGGCCTTTGACGATCAAAGCCGTTTCTCGCTACTTGGTAAGATTGCGCTCGCGGATGGCGAAGACAAACGAGCTCTGGACGATTTGGAAAAGGCCATGCGGCTTGATCTTAGCAGCGCGGCTAACATCTTCAATGTTGAAGGAGTGGTGCCTGAGAGAACGTCGAAGTTCTGCGCCTGGAACTTAACTGATTTAGATCATCTGGTGACGAAATACCCGAAAGATTGGCGTCCAGTCGCGTTACGTGGTCTTTATTATCAATTTTTCACGACATTCAAGGAAGACTATTACGCAAACGCTACGGCGGAGTTTCAGAAAGCGGCGGTGATCGATCCGAAGTCTCCTGTTCCGGCATACCTGTTGGGTGAGTTACATACGAAGGCCGCTTTTTGGACGAAAAAGGCCTGGGCTTCTGACGCCGGCCGAGATGACGCTACAAGGGCGGCAGTCTTACCATTCACAACGGCTATCCACCTCGATGCCTCGTTTACCGCAGCTTACGACGCTAGAGCTGAAGCCTATTTGCAGCTCAAGCAAAGCGCATTGTCGGTAAAGGACTTTGACCGGGTGATCGCGCTCGACCCGAATAACAGCGCGGCCTATGCAGACAGGGGCCTAGCCCAAACCGATCTTGGCCGGTACTTCGACGCTATATCGGACTTCGGGGAGGCGATCCGACTCGCGAAGGAAGGCGATTCCTATCTGCCTGATCTTTATGAGAACCGGGGCGATGCTTACGTGAAGACTTCCAACTATCGCAGTGCGATTGAGGATTATGACGAGGCCATCGCCCTACGTGTGCAGTCTCAAATCTTCATATGGAGTCTTGCTCAATTCCGGGGGATGTATCCGGAATACAATGCGGTCTCCGACGACGCGTTGCTTCACAAGCTCAATGTGCAATTTCAGCCACAGTTTACTTTCGACGTTTTCAAGAAACAACTAACCGAAGTAAACGGGAAATGGGCTATCTCGCTTGTCAATGATCTATATGAGAAGCGTGGCGATGCCTATTTGCAGTCTGGTGACTTCAAACACGCGATTCAAGACTTTCAAAGGATTTTTGTCGGTATACCGAATTTTGCTAATTCTGTTGAGAGATGGCGGCCGATTGGCAATTTCGGGCATGGTGATCGTTATTTTCTGGATGTAAAGAGTTCCGACGTATCCGCGAAGAATTTGCGGCGGCTTTGGATCAAAAACGTCGGCCCGAAGCAATCTATTGTCATTGCATTTGAAATGAATTGCAGCGGACGCCAGATCAATCAAATGTCGAGCATCACCTATGATTTGAACGACAAAGTGCTGAACACTGCTGACTACCCGAGCGGATGGACTGACGTGGCCCCAGACACGCTCGGGGAGCAACTTTGGAGTGGAGCCTGTTCGAGCTCTCGCTAGGTTGTCCTTCGACGATTGCAATGTTGAGAGTGTGGGTAAGGGCGTGCGTTCCGATCATCCCTTGAAGTAGGCTTGAAGTGAGCGGAGGGGACCATGAAACACATCCATCCTGGACTAGCAACATGGAACGGGGCTGACTATGCCGAGGGATTCCGCGCACGACTGGAAGAGATTTCTTCTTCCAAGAACCAGACACACTCGTGGCAATGTGGATGGGAGGACGCGCATCTCGAACTTCTCGCCTCAGACCGTCATGAACAGAAACTTGTGGACGGCGAATCCGATGACTACGGAGAGAATTGGGGACTTCTGTTCGATGCCGGGGGAGATGCCCGAGTGAATGGAATTGCCTTCGATCAGCGGCGGACACAGCCGTGGAAAGAGGGCTGGATCGACGCTGACATCAATTTCGGAATGGCGACAAACCGAGTCTAGCCAATCCTTATCCAACGGTGAAGATCGAGGCCAAAGAAGAGATGCCGAAACACGGCCTGAACGGAGGAGAAAGCGAGAATGGGCGAAGAGGACATGGACCGGACGGTATCGTCCAATCCGTTCGTCTACGACCAACTCAAGACTTTGGGAGTGAGCGCGAGTGTTTGGGATGATGTGCTCGATGAGGTATTCGATGAGCCATTCGGAAACATCCCCGGACCGGTTGGTTTTCTCCTGGATGATCTGAACGGAAAGATCGGACCACAGCGGCTGGATTACTCGCGGCACGAAGGCATTTCCGACCATGACTACGTGCGGAAACTGCTGAGGCAGGCTATCGAAGAACTCTCTGACCACCCCGAGTTGCCGGACGATGATGGTTCCGATTGCGATAAGGCACTCGAAGAGTATTTGGCGTATCGTGCCTCTCTTAATTGAGATGCGACGCGAAATTGAATTCATCACTTGAAGTCCCTTGTTTCAAGGAGTTCAATAGGTTACGAGGGATGCTTAGTGGTTACCAAGACAGCCGAACATGAAACCGATCGCGCTGGTAAGCGACTACTCCGCTCGATCCTGGAGCCATTGGGCTGGGTCGTTAACGATGTTGAGGAAGACTACTCTATTGATTCAAATGTGCAGGTATTCGACGGAAAGTCACCAAACGGAGCTTGGTTTCATGTTCAACTGAAAAGTAGTCTAGGTCCAGATTATTCCGCTGACGGCACGTTCATCTCTCAATCGCTCAAGATGGATCACGCTCGGCATTTCGCGCTTGAACTCCGCCAACCAATGTTTCTTTTGATCGCTGACGTGACATATGCACAGTTGTATTGGAGCTGCCCTCAACTAGATCGCAGCTTGTTGACGCATATCCAAGCTCAACAACAAAACGACTCCATCACGGTGAGAGTTCCCACATCCCAGAAGCTCCCGCAGACCGTTCCATACCTTCTTTCTACTTTAAATACTGCGTACAGGGTTCTTGCCAACCGTGAGCTGGCCACCAGTGCAAACACGCATTTCGCTGAGTCATTGGTCTACTCTGCAGATCAAGAGAAGCTCAGGGAGGAACTACAAAACAAGTGCGACATTCTGAGGATTCAAAGAATTGCCGACCTCTATCACGAGGGCGATACAGCTGCTGCTCGTGTGAGGGCAGACGCACTTCTCCGTGATCCGGATGCGAGTATTGAGACTAAGTTTTGGGCTTCGGTTCAAATCTCGAATATTGATTTTTCTATTGTGGCGCGTTCAGGACGACCTCAAACAGAGCTCTTCAACAATCGTGTGGAGCATGCAAGAAGTCTCCAGAGATTAACCAGAAAGGGTCCGAAGCCCTTTAAGTTTTATGCGCTGATTGAACGAAGAGCGGCAGAGTTAAACATGCTTGCATACGAGAACTTCAGTCTGAGTATGCTTCAGAAGGCGCACCTACAGCGAGGGGGAGATCCATTTCTTGTATGGAGAATATATGCACGCCGAGCTTGGCTCGCCAAGGCAATAGGTGCGAAATACAATCAGTGTGTCCGATTAGCACGATACGCTGCCAATTCGAGTGATCCGTGGGTCCTGGGCCGCGCTCTCACGAATGTGATCACCGCGCTTGGCACTTACGTTGGGACGTTGTATGCAAACAGAGAGGCAGAACTGGAGTCTGAGTTCTCGCGATCAGCGCTTGAGATAAGCAAGCTGGCCGCTTGGGCCAGTAGGGCGACAGGAGATGAAAACGGACTAGCCTTAGTCGTGCTCAGCTCTATTCTCGTTGTGCATTCGGAAGACTCGGATACTTACAAATGGGCACTCGAATCAGCGGAGACGATATCTGACGCCTCGATTCGCGAGGATGTGCTTCGAGGCATAGAACATGCAACTCGTCGGTGGAAGGGTGAAGAGGTTGAGGGAGATATTGTCGGCGATACCGTCTGGCAGGCAGTTCAAAACATGGCGGCGACAGTGGGCCTCGATATTTCAGACGAGAACTCCCCTTTTGTTCGGGCACTCAGAATCGCAGTAAGGGACGACACTCCCGATCGAGTACTCAAAGAGTGCGAGAATTTGTTGGTCAGTTATGGAGCAGTTGGACCTTTAGCGATTCAAGTCAATGAATTATTCAACATGAAAACGGCATGTTCCAAAGTCGTGCATTGCACACTTCACAACTTTCACATAGAGGATAAGGAATTAGATTTGGCCTACGGGAAATTTAAACAGGAACATTGCGCCAGTTGCGGGGATCAGAAGCCGAGACCCGAGGGTTGGTCCTTCAGTGGCCGTCCGACACTTGAGGAGACCGAATTTCTATTTAAGTTGATGGGATCACCATACGACATGCGGCGCGTTGATGAGGACTAGGTGTATAGAGAGCGGTAATTTGAGCTACACGAGAAGTGACGTGGTATTACTCTTGGGAGTATGAACGCTCCCGTCACTCCGCTCGATTGGTTTCCCCTTGCAGAGGAGATTATTCCAGTGGTTTTGGAACGCCTCGCCTCCCAGGCTGACAGTCTGAACCTGCCGATGCAGGTTAGGTTTGCACCAAGGCAAGCGTTTTGCTTCTTGGTCAACTCGATGCTGTTAGCAAATCGTGCAAACCGTGAAGGGATGCATGCCAACGCGCTTGCCATCACACGGCAATGCCTGGAGGCAATTTCAGTTCTGGAATTGGGTTTGGTACAGTCTGGACAGGCGACGACCTTGCTAGAACGGTGGGAGGCCGACAAAGTGAGCCCAGGGGAGATCAGGAAGTGGCTTGAAGCAAATATCTGGGAGAGCTACGGGACGGGTTTGTGGTCAGAGAAGTGGGCAGAATTCATGGGAAAGCTGAGCAAGGCTATCCAGCCCTACGCCCACTACTCCCCCAAACTCGCACAATGGCAAAGTCGAATCGTAAAAGTTGAAGACGAAGCTGAAAACGGCAATACCACACTCATCGTTGAACTAGGCGCAAAGTCGTATGACCCGCAAAAGGCAACCAGGATAACGCTGTTCCACGGGCTCATCCATTTCGCATTGGCGCGTATCTGGCTTGCCCACAGCCGTACTGCAGATTTGGAGTTTGAATCGTTGGTAGAACGGCTTCGTATGGCACTTGGCAAGTCAGTATATCTTGACGGTGACCGCACCGACTGGGACGAGCAATTTTGGGCAATGCTCTGGTTCAAAGACGGAAACAACTGCCCCGAATGAGTAAAGACCACTACCGCAATCGTTTCCCTTCGTGGCGCTGGTGATGGTCACCTTCCCTGTTGTGGACCCGGATTGCTTGGGTGCAAAAGAAATTCCAATTTCGCAAATAGACCCCGGCGTTACAGGCGAATTCCCCGGCTCCATTCTGTCGATGTTTGTCCCACGGATTGCGAAACTTCAATCGCGGCGGATTTCGAGACATCATGGCTCAGGTCTTTGCCCAGCGAGGCCGCATGATTGGTATAAATGCGCGCATCTACGCTGGCGCGGGATACGGAGACATACGCGAAGCGCGCGCTGATGAGGTCGGGATGTACTGAGGTATCGACGTGGACCAGCACGCGGTCGGCGGTAAGTCCCTGGGAGCTGTGGCTGGTGACCGCATAGCCATGATCGAAGTGGCGGCTATCCCAATTGGAAAACGCAACCGTGCGGCCACCGTCGAGGCGGGCGGAGATTTCTCCATGTGGGGAGATGGCCTCGATGGTGGCAAGGTCCCGGTTCGCTACCTGCAACCTCTTATCAGGCGCCGTAAACTGAATCCGGTCTCCGACGGCGAATTCTCGTTCCATCTCCCGGTAGACACTCACGCCGCGCAGACGTTTGGGATCGTAGGTCGCCAGTTCTGCGTTCTGTTTTTCGACGGACAGGAGGTTTTCGGCGGGATTGACGGCCACGACGCGGGCGTACGAGCCGCGCTCGATGCCCGTATCCTTGCTGCCGCGCGCGTAGCGAATCACGTCCCCTGGTTCGTAGCGCGAGGCCCATTGGCGCTCCGCGCCGGTGAGTTCCTGGCGCGGAACGAGAACGCGCACAGGATGGTCCTGAATGTTGACCACACCACGCGCCTGCAATTCGCGGCGCACCGCGTCATTGATCTCGCGGCGGGAGGCGTTGTCCGGGGAGACGATCAATGTCTTGTCGGGATTGGCCGCATAATCCCTGGCGATGGCCTGAATGCGCGCGGCTGGGTCGGTAATTTCCGTGACGCGCCCTTGTTGTTGCAACAGTCCGATGCCAGCGGCCACATCGCCATGCGCCAGCCGCTCCACGGCCGCTTTCAACTCCGGCTCAGTCTGGCGGAGAATCTTATCCAGTTTCGCTGTGCCCATTCCAGCTTCGACCAACTGCTCGAAGGGCTTGCCGGCCTCGACGCCCTGGTGCTGGTGTGTGTCGCCGATCAGCAAAACTCGATCCTGCGGACCGATCCTGGTGAGAAATTCGCGCATCTGGCGGGTGCCGGCGAGACTGGCTTCGTCCACCATATATAGATGGCGGCCGTTGGGGCCAGTTCCAACCTGTTGGCTACGCGCCAGGAACCCTTGCAACGTGTCGGAAGGAATGCCGGCGTCGCGGAGCTGGCGCGCGGCACGCGAAGTCGGTGCGAAGCCTTCCACGGCGTAGCCATTGCGCTCGGCGCCCTCGCGGACGGAGGACAAAGCAGACGATTTCCCCACCCCCGCGAATCCCTGTAAACCCTGCACTCGGTCCCGCGAGACTAGGATTTCTTCGACAGCCCGACGCTGGCCGGAATTCAGATGCGACTGTGTCTCCGTGTGCGCAATGGCCTGTTGAATGGGCATGATCTGCGGGGCGTGGCCCTGGCCATCGCGCATCATACGAATTACGTCGCGTTCCGCGCCCAGCACCTGCCGGGTGGTGAAAAGTTGCCCCGAGCCGTGCTTTGGCGCTTCGACCTGTTGAAACTCGCCGGTATCGTGGCGGGCCTCGAAGTTGGAGCGAATCTCCGTGTATCGGATCTCGCCCATGCCGCGCCGAAGGGCATCGCGGAAGATGCCGCGCTCGTCGCCCACGGCTTCGCGCTCGAAAACCTTATCGCGTGCCCAGGTGACGGCTTCCTGTGCTCGCGTCTGTACTTGCTCCGGGCGCGGCGCTTCCAATACTGCAAGCGAGCGGGCACGCGCCGCAGCAACGACCTGATCGGCTTGGTTGCCGAACTCGGCTGCGAGGTGGCGGTGGGCGGCATACACTTCCGCGGGTGACAATATCTTCTTCGCATCCCGCGTCGAGTGCGCCGCGATCTCTGCCGATTCGTAGCCCTGGAATCCGCCCCGCTCCATGTATTCACGTATCTGCTGGCTGCGTGGGCTCGACGCATCCAAATACTCCTGTGTGTATCCCTTGATCTCCGGCGCGCCGCTGCGCCCGGCGGTGATCTCGTAACCGAGATTGTGCAGCCGGTACATCAACTCGGACTGATAGACGGCAGTGGCGAACTGCTGGGATTCGAAGAGGCTCCGCGGCTGAATAGCGCGCGGACTGCCATCGGCGCGCTCGGTCACGTTGAAGATCACGGCATGGGTATGGAGCTGCGGCGCGGCGTAGCCGTTCACAGGCCGCGCCGTGTCATGCTCAAACTTTGCGGCAACGAACTGCCCCGTCGTTTCCGCAGGATGGTTGCTGCCGATGCGCGCCTGCGTGTATCGCTCCAACTCCGTGAGCGCAGCCGTCACTGCCTCGCGGTGGGCCAGGCGCACGTGGTCGTCGCCACCCACGAGAGCTGTCAGTGAGACGGATTTGGGCGCGGCAAACGTGGCATCCCACCCGGCGCGATGCTCGACCGACTTCACAATTTCGCCAGCAGCATTGTGGTACTCGTGGACCTGCCGATGCTGCACCAGTTGATCCCCGGTTGCCGGGTTTTGTCCCTGCGCAAGTCGCTCAAATTCCGCTGCGCCGACTGCGCCGGAGAGGCCGAACTTCTCTGCCAACCGGCCCTGCCACTCGCCTCGCACCGTCTGTCCTCGGCTCCAATAGCTCTGGTCGGGCGAGGTAAACTCGATGGCGTGGTAGTTCCGTGCCTGGCTTGCGTTGAGCGGTTTCGAGATGGTGAGCATGTCAGTATGTTGTTACCGGAGTGTGAGGGCTGCGCTCTTGATCCGGTGACGGCTGCGACTTCTCGGTCTGCTCACCGGTCGGCTCAGGCGCATCGAGTTTCCGCAGCGTCTTTGGGTCGAAGTCCAGCTTTTCGCCGGGCAGTTCGCGCGGCTCGAACTGAGTCTTAGTGCTTGGAACATCGAGATACGGAAACGAGAAGCGGGTTACAAAATTGGCATGTTTTAAGAAAGCGTGCAGGTCTTCGAGGCCGGAGATTTCGGACTCCATGACCAGCGGCTCCTCCTGCCGGTCGAGGGCGAAATTCCGGCCGGAGCGCGAGCCGTCGAAGTGCGTCTCGCGCATCCGCTCGATCTCGACTTTGCCGATGAACTCGCTGACCCACTGACCAGCTTTGGGCTCCTTGGTTTTGAGCCAGATGTTGGTAGCGGGCTGCGACAGCATGACCTCGGCCAAGTGCCCATAGATGTATTCGAGCTGGGCCTTACCTTGGAAACCCAACACCAGTGGGTTCCGGCTTTTTCTGTTCTCCGTTATCGCCGTGTGAAGCTGGGGGAGCCGCTGTAGGCTGGCCAGTTCGTCCAGAACAAACCATACTCGTTTCTGCTCCGGTTTGGGCTCGTTTAGGAGCCGCATCACCAGCAAGTCGATCCACAGGCTGTGCAGCGGACGCAGGGCAGCGCGCTGGGCTGGCTGCGAAGTGATGAAGATCCACCCCCTGCGCTCTTCGGCCCATTCGGTCGCCGACCAAACCGCCTTCGCCTCGGCGCGCGTGGGCACCATGCGCAGGCTGTCCGCGACCAGGCCGAGCGAAGCGAGAACGCCGTTGCGCTGCTCTTGTGCACCCTTGGCAATCATGTACGCCATCTCCGTTCCCACGACGCGGCGGTCGATTTCTTCATCATTCGACATCCATCGCACAAGGTCCTGGGGGGAGGGGCCGTAGGTCAGCAGATGCGCGAAAATCTTCTGCGGCGTTTCGATAAAGAACTCGCCTTTTCTGTCCTGCGTGGGCTGGAACAGGGACTCAGCGATGGATTTCGCCTCGGACTTTCGCCTCAGCTCCTCGGACGGACCCCAATAGGGGCAGCGCGCGTCGAGCGGGTTCAGAATCACGTCGCCGCGTTTCGGATCATAGAATCGTTGGATGAATTCGCAGGCGGGGTCGTAAATGATTGCGGCGTCTCCGCGTCCTTGTATCTGGCGGAGCACCTGAAAGATGATGGTGGTCTTGCCCGCTCCCGAGTCGCCGATGATCTGGATATGCTGCGATTCGGCTCTGGCCGGAATGCGCAGCATCTCTTGGAGACCATCGACCTTGATGCCAATGCCGTCGCCCTGGAGTGTGCGATTGAACTCTTTGGGCGATAGCAGCAACGGCCCGCGCAGGCGACGTCCGTACTTCATCTCCTTGCGTCTCCGGATGTCCTTGGGAATCGAGAACGGGAGCTGTAAGGCCAGAGCTATCAGACCGAAAAGCATCTGCCACCGGAAGATGGTAAATGGCTCGCGGCCCGCATAGATGTCGTTTTTCAGGTACTCGTGTAACGCCCGATTGACATAGACAGTGGGCGCAGTCCGATAGAGGATTTCCGCGCCTGCGGCCCGTGCTGCGGGCGTCAATTCCAGGGGCAGCGGCTTGCTGCCTGAGACTATTGTTTTTCCAACTTGTACGTCGTTATCGCCCGCAAGGTGGACCCGGCTGCGAGCGTCAGCGACGCCGAGAAGCTGATATTTGTCCGTCTTGTGCATAACACCTGCAACCTCCGTTCTCAGGAAGTACGGAAGATAGAACTGTTGCAATGGCGTCAGCGCGAAGCTCAAGCGGAGATAAATGAGAAGGCCGGCAGTGATGCAGGCAAGAAAGATGGCGCCGTAGGTGTAAATGGGGCTGCGGGGCGGCCAGATGATGGTCTCGGTCCGGCCCCACTTGGCAGGCTTGGGCATGGCTATTTTCCCTCCAAGACAAGTTTGCGGGCGACGGACTGCTTGAGCTTGTGGACCTCGGTAACGATGTTGTCGAAGGCGGCGGCAGTGAGGGGCTGGCCGGTGGCAATAGGTTTCAGGATATTCATCAACAAGAGTTGAACTCCCACAATCTCTCGCAACGTCGCATCTCTTGCGTCTGGCCTTTGCCCCGCGTTCATTTCGCGGAAGATCAAGTCGCGGATGAACTCTCCCGTTGACTGGCCGTGCGTTTCAGCGAATTCTTCAACCGCCGCGCGCTCCGCTTTGGTGAGCTTGGTGCTGGCCGTCTTTGTTCTCGCCGTATCGGCGCTGGCATCTGTTTTGCGCGTTAAAGGTGGCATCGTTTTGTCTCCGGCGTTCAAAGCGCCTCGGAGCGCCCCAAGGCGCTCAAGGGCGCTCCGTTTTCTTGGAAGTCGCTGATCTGGCGTGTCTACTGGCCAGGGCGCTCCATAGCGCCCCGCACGACCCTTTCAGGGGTGGATTGTCGAAATTCACCCGGTGCGCAGCACCGCACGGGAAGCTGACGCAGGAATGATTAGCTGCGCGAGCGCGAATCATGGCCGGCCTCCACTGGCTTTGTTCCGTTCGTAGCACCATTCGCAGGCTCGGCAGCGGCGTTCGGCTGCGGTACGCAACGGACGCGCAAACTGGCCGGAACTTGAGCGGCTTCAGGAGTCCGTAGGAAGTCCTGAAAGTCGCGGTCTTTGGCGAAGACGTAGGTAAGTGCCTTGTCTACGACTTCATCGGCAGAAGCACGAAGGAAGGCTGCATACTGGTCGATCAGTGCTGCAGTGGGTTCCTCAAGGCGAGTGCTGGCGGTAACGTGGCGGGTCTTGACGATCTCAAGCAATGGCATGGGGTATGTCCTTTCTGAAGAGAATAGAGTTGGAATCGGAGCCGGAGACGATCTCGAATTTGAACTGCTGGGAGCGGCGGTCGTAGTCGTCCAATCGCAGCACTTCGCGGATGGCGCGGCGGCCCGGTTCGCGCTCTACATGGACCACGTAATTGACTGCTTCGCCGATCTCCGCTTCGATGTCCTCGAAGGTCGCTTGAGCATGGCTGCGAAGCACGAGATTCGCAAACCGACGGAGCGCCTTTGCCGCCGAGTTTGCATGGATGGTGGCGAGCGACCCGGTATGGCCGGTATTGAGCGAATCGAGCAGCGTCCGCGCCTCGATTCCGCGAACCTCACCCAGGATGATCCGGTCGGGACGCCAGCGCAGCGCGGACTTCAATAAATCATCGAAGGTAATACTGGCCTTGAAGGTATCGGTTTGGCATTCAACTGAGAGCAGATTCGGTTTCTGTAAATGCAGCTCCGAAGTATCTTCGATGACCACAATGCGCTGCTCGTCCGGGATCGCGGCTGCGAGGGCGCGAAGCACGGTCGTCTTTCCAGTCGAAGTTCCACCACTGATGAGCAGCGTTTTCCCATTGCGAATCTGTTCCGCAAGGAACTCCGCAAGCGGACGCGATAGCGTACCGCGAGCAATCAGGTCATCGACGGTGTAATGGCGGCTGGGAAACTTGCGAATGGTGAGTGCCGGAGCGGGACGCACGACCGGCGGAATGACCGCCGCCAGGCGGCTTCCGTCCGGGAGCTGCGCGTGAAGCACAGGGTTGTCTTCGTCCAACCGTTTACCGAGCTGGTTGGCGATGACTTCGAGGCCGGTGCGCAGTTTGCCTGCGTCGAAGGAAACCGACGCTTCGCGTCGGATAATCCCGTCGCGTTCGTACCACCATGAAGCGTCGGGATTACCCATGATCTCGCTGATGCTATCGTCCAGCAACAGCGGCTCGATGGGGCGCATGAACGGAAGGATTAACTCGAAGCTCATAACGGTTGTTTCCGGCAATGGAAGCCCGGCGATTAGCCGGGCTTCCGGGGGTGAAGAAGAAGGGCCTAATCGGCCTCTTCTTCCGGGTTGAATTCATCGTCCGATTGCTCTTCCGGCGCCGCCTTCTCGGCGCGGTCGAGCTTGAGGATGGATGTGGCGCGAATCTCGACGATCCGGTGCTTTACATCCGAGTGCTTCTTGTCGGCGTACTCGCGGCTGACAATCGCACCTTCGACGGCCAGATGCGCGCCCTTCTGGATCTTGCGGGCGAACTCGCCCAGCTTGCCCCAAACGATGACGCGGTGCCATTCGGTGCGGTTGATGTATTCGCCGGTGTTCTTGTCCTTGTATGAGGACTGCGTTGCCAACGACAACACGGTGTATGGCTTCTGCTGGGTGGTGGTGGTGCGGGCTTCGGCGTCCTTGCCTGTGAATCCGATGAGTGAAACTTGGTTCCGGTACATGATGATCTCCTCTGTGTTTAATCTCCTGATCTGCTCAGGGCACACCGGGCGGAGCCTCGCGCAGGGCCCGGCTCCCAAGGCCCAGACGCGCTTTCTGGAGCAGGGGCCCAAACTTGTTTTGGGAGAGGAGTCCGGAAAGCAGAGCGGCGCCGTGCCGCAAGGGCGACGGATAGGCCCAAAGCGGTGCCTGAGAAGAGCGGGGAGATGAGCAGAGGATCAGGCCGCCGGAATGCCTCACTCGATGGATCGAATGTGGATGCCTTTTCGTCCCGTACGCCAACCGGAAGCCATGTGCGATCTGAGCGACAGGGCAGCCAGGACAGGCCGGCGATATCACCGCACAGTACCGCGCTGGGCAGGCTGTGCGAATGGCCGCCACAGAACGCACCCGGCGTACCGGAGACCTGTCTGCCTGCCGCCGGCGAAAGCGCCCGTACCGGATTGTCCATGTGGGCGACATATACATCACTCGAACGCCTGGTCGGCCCGGAAGCGGACGATGGTCAATCCGAGAGGATTGACGGCCAACTCGTTGTTCTTCACGTTCTCCCGGAAGACATAGGTAACGCTGGCGGTCCATTGTTCCCGCTTGAGCTCGGTATGATCGGCTGGATTGGTGAACACTTTCTCGAATTCGATCCGTGCCGAATAAGGCGACTGACGCAGATCGTCCAGCACGACGTTCTTCACCTCGACATCGACAAACGGAAGTGAGCTGTCTTTGGTGTAATTGGCGATGATATTGTCTTTGCGTTCCTGGTCGATTACGGCCCGCTGCACGTCACCATTGAGGAAATAAAGGGAGTTCGTTTGATCGCGTTCAATCGTGAAGCGATTGCGGCTGAAATGCAGTTCCGCCCAGCGAGTGAGATAGTATTTGTTCTCCGCTTCCTGCGGACGATATTGGAACTTCCGATAGTCGATTGCTTCCGCCCGGCCTACGTCATTGATGCGGATGATGAACGGATGCATATTGGCAAGCGCCATCTGACTGCGGAGGACAAGTGCGGCGAGCACGAGGCAGACTACGGACAGCACCAGAATCGTGACCTTCAGGTAGGTGTTCATCACCAGCGGATCGCCGTACTGCTCAAGATACCGTTCCGCCGCGCGGGTAATGTCTGCCGAGGGTTTCGTCGTGGTTGTCATTGCATTCCCTCCACTGTGGCTAAATGGCCCGTAGAACCGCAGCCGCTATGAGGCCGCCAATTCCGCCTCCATGACCGCCGGCGGAGCCAGAGAAGATGCTCATGGTCATGGCCGGAATCTTGAAGAGGATGTAGATGTTGGTGAGAACCAGGAGAATGAGCAGCGGAAGCTCCTGAACCATCGTGCCGGGATCGGCGAAGTTCACGAACTCTGTGTAATACTGCGCGAGCAGGTGCGCCAGGATGCTTAACACCGCGGCTGCAAGCACCTTATAGAAGCAGAACCCGATGTACGCTTTGAGCCATCCCCAGAATAGAAATTCCAGCTTCTCAAAGACAAGAAAAGGGATGAAGACCGGACCCAGCAGGCCAATCACTGCGCTGGCAACTGCGCCGTAGGCGACCACGGCGCTGACCACTGCGGAGAAGACGGCAATGAGCACCTGAATGAGAGCGTAGACGATGGCGTAATAAGGGTTCATTACCGCTTTCGCGATGCCGGGAGCTTCTGTCGATTGCGCTTGGTTGATTGTGTTCTGAATGCTTGTCATGCTGTCGGTGCCGATGACGTTAACAAGATATTGCGCGCCGCCATTGATAAAGCCGCGGAAGGACTGGCCGACGCCGGGAATGCTGGTGTCGTAAAACTTGACCAGCGTGTAAGCGAAGGTGATGAGCATGAAAAAGCTGACAAACTTGCCCACGTGAAAACCCGATCCATGATGGGTCGAAGCCAGTGACTCCTGAACGCCAAACCAAACGAGCATGATGGTGGCGAGCGTGATACAGATGCGAAGGCCCATTGCGTCGATTGTGGGGGACGCGGCGCTGGTCAATGCGTCGCATCCCTGTGTGATCCAATTCAGCACTCCCATACTTCACCTCGCACCCACGATTCAACGATCAATAGGTCAGGGCTTGCGCGCCGCCCTGGTAGGCCGGGGCGACGTGCGTCTGATAGGTGCTTGTGTAATTCGCCGTATCCTGGAACCCGGCCTTCAATGCGTCCTGTTGCTGTTTCTGCGCCACAATCTGCTGCAGGGCGAGATTCGCGTTGATCTGATTAGCATCCTGCATGGTCCGCAGTTGCAGAAGCAGGGCTTGGTTGATGCGCTGGAGTTCGGCCATGATAGTTTGCTGGTTTGGGTCCTGGCTTTGCGTCGCGGCTTCGAGGTTGGCGATGTCCGTTTGCCGCGATGTCTGGTTGGCCCGAATCGTGCCGAGCACCGCAAGATTGTTGGTCATTACAGAATCGCCAAGATCAACGGTTGCTCCCTGGGCTGCGATCTGTTGCTGGCCGGCGATGCTGACCGCGCCGTAGCCGGGAACCATGTTGCTGGTGCGCGGCACGCTTGCCTGTTGGTAAGCGGCTGCGGCGCCGTTGCCGGTATTCGCGGAGCTGACCCACCCGGCCGAATTGTTGTAGGTGTTTGAGACTTGTTCGAGCATCCGCAGGTCGCTCATGGGCGATAGGAACCGCGAATAGAGGTTCTGGGGCGCAAGGATCATCTGGTGGTAGAGGTTGTATTGCTGGACGATCTGGTTGTAAGTCTGGATGGCAGTTTCGGCGATCTTCACGGTATTGGTGAAAACCTTCTGGCCATTTTCAATCTGCTGCATTTGGTTATTGATCGATTGCTCTTCATGCTCGATCTGCACGATGGCATGGCCTGACTGCGTAGGGTCATAAACGATCCCGGAGCCGAACTGTGCGTGGGCAAGAGTGACGAGCGAAAACATTGCGGTGAGGGCGAGCAAGATGCGTTTCATGGGGGAACCTCCTGGTTGGGGACTTAATGTTTGTTGCGCTGGTCGAGCTTGTTGGCATCCTGCTCCGCCATGCGGCAGACCTCGGCGGACGTGTCGGATCGCAGGCATTGCTGGAACCCTTTGCACACGGCATCCGAATCTGCGGGATCGCAGGCGATCTGCTTTTTGCAGCCGCACAGGACAACGAGAGTGGAGAACAAGAGAGCAGTGATGGCGATTGGGCGCATATCAGTTCCTCAATAGGTCTGTGGAATGGTGTGGTTCTCATACGCAGGGAGCAACATATCCTGCGTGAAGTAAATCTTGACGCGGTGGCCTTCGCGGATGGTGATGGTTGGCGGAATCTGCATGAAGCGGTCGAGGATGGTCGTGGCCGACTGCGAGACGCTGGAGGCCGCGCCTGTTGTAAACGCCTGGGGCCCGCTTGTGGTGATGGTGCCGCCGCCCTCTTCGATCTCGCCCGCACCTGCGATAACTCCGAGCGCAATCGAGGTTCCGAAGATTTCGAGATAGTGATTGTTGACCTTATCCTTCAGCCCCTCCTCACCGATCTGATCGAGACCGTGAAACTGGTCAAGGTCCACCGAATAACCGTCGGGCATAATCAGTCGGTGAAAGACCACGGCCATGCGGCGCTGCTGTCCTAAACCTGACGCCCCGATTTTCTTGGCCTCGCCCAGGACGATCGTTCCCTCCGGGATGAGCACATGCTGGCGGTCGTGCGAGTAGACCGGATTCGACACCAGCACCTTGACCGGCCCCGCTGCATCGCCGTCGAGACGGTTCATGAGAATCGTGTCGAGCGTCGTTCCCTCATAGATCACATAGGGCTGGCCTGTGGCCGAGTCGATATTGACCTCCGGCCTGCGCGCGGCTGGCGCGGTCTGTGGAGCTTGAGCCGCAGGGCCAGCGGGCGGATCGCCCGCGCCGCGCGGCGCAGTGAAACTGCTGGCTGACTGGCTGGGCGAGGATTGCGTGACGGCCTGGGACGCCTGCGGTTGTTGCGGCGGGTCAGGCGCGCGCGCAAAGACAAGATTCGACGCGAAGCGAGAATCGAAGGCAAGCTCGCGGTCTTTGGCCGCGAGCTGCTGTTCCTCCTGAGCGGCGGGCGAAAGCTGCTGTTGCGCGTAGCCGCCCTGCGGCTGCGCGCACGGTTGGCCGGGGACACAAGGAACCGGCTGACCAGTCGGACCGTAGGCTTGGGCGGCGGCCTGCTGCGCAGGCGTCGCTCCTGCAAGCGAGGGGTCCGCCGGGTTTGCTGCCTGTTGCGCCGCCTTCTGCTGCGCAGCCGCCACCTGGTTCTTGAGGTCCTGCACATTGTTGTCTGTCGCGTCCTGGAGCATCGGCTGCGGCGGCTGATTGGCCGTCCCGCTCTTTTGCGTGGCTGTCTTTTTGCCAGTTCCGCTGAAGATCGCGGCCACAATCACCAGCAGCGCCGCGCCGAGATAGAGCATCGGTTTCAGGTTCTTCTGCAGCACGCCTTTCGGCTCCCCGGCTGTTCGGCGTAACTCCGGCTCGACCGCCGCTTCGCTTGGGGCATTCGTAATTGGTTCCGGCATACTCGCCTCCATTCATCCCTTGCGTGAAAATTCGAGCCGTTTCTTGCCCAGCTCGACATAACCCGAATCCATCACTCTCGGGATGATGTAGGTGCCGTTGTTCAACTCGTAGGTGATGAGGTTGGGCTTGCCATCGCGGATCTCGTACACGCTGAATTTCTCCGGCGCGCTGCTCTTGATATAAGTGAATTTGTCGTCGTGGTAGATCGCGGTAATATCGAACGGCGCTTCGTTGGCGTGGAAGTTGTAATCGAATTTGAGTGATAGCGGATAGGCGCTCTTATACTCGTCAACGGCCTGGGTGACATGCGACTGAACTGCGGCGAGTGCCTGCTGCGACTGCTCCAGTTGCCCGGCAGGGACGAACTGCGGCGGGCCGCTGGCCGCGACGATAGAGGAGCGGTCTGCCGGCTCGACGATCACCTTGAGGTCGGGCGCATCCGTGGAGCCGGAGACATCCTGCAAGGTGAACGAGTAGATGTTGCCCTTGTCGGTGATGAGGTTGAGATTCGAGCTGATACCCGCCTTGGCTGGATGCACGAAACAGAAGTTGCCGACTACATCGACAATCCAGAAGTCTTTGTCGCCGGTGGCCGCTTCCATGATCTTCTCGGTTGGCGGGACTTCAATAAGCGTCGTGTATTTTAGTTTCGCGTGAATAGCAACGATGTCCTGTGAGTGGTACTGAACCGTGCGCGCCGAAGCATCCTGCGCACCGGCCACAACGGGAGGGAGAGCCAGGGCGAGCCCGGCAATAAAGATCAATGCCTGTTTCATGCGGTTGCTCCTTTGGGGGTGGAAGGTACAGCCCGGCCAAGCGTGCGGGGTCGGAACGGAAAATCCTCGGCGAGACGGCGCAATCCCTCGGCGATGCCGAAACGCTCAAAGTAATCCCGCTTTTTCAGGTTGTCGCGGGCGTTGTTGGTCGCCATCCAGTGCGTGACCGAATCGACGTTCAAATGGACCTTTTTCGATGACTGCGCCTTGCGGACGAGCATCTGCCCTGGTGGGACAAGCCCGGCGATCAGATCCAGCTCGGTGTCGTTCAGGTGGAAGGCTTCGCGGTAAACGTCCCGGTCCATCTCCGGGTTGGCGAGGAAGATCTTGGTCGGGCAGCTCTCGGAGACAATCTGCAACATGCCCGATTCTTGAAGCTCCTTAATCGACTGCGTGGCGAGAATCATAGCGGCATTCAATTTGCGCCAAGTTTTCTGTCCCTGCACGACGTAATTGCGGATTGTCTCGTTCTTGATGAAAAGCCAGGCCTCGTCGAGCAGAAACACCTTAAAGGTGGCGAGCCTCTTTGGGTCCGCGATTTCATTGCTGGCCCGGTGCAGCACATAAAAGAGCAGCGGTTCCAGAACCTCGGGTGAATCGCCCCAGCCCGCGAAGTTGAAGGTCTGAAATCGGCTGAAGGTGAGCGTGTCGTCGGGATTGTCGAATAGAAACCCGTATTGACCGCCGTGGGTCCAGCGATGCAGACGCTCTTTCAGCTCGCCGATGATGTTGCCGAAGTTGGAGATGGTGCGCTGGCCTGCTTCAAGCAGGTACACGCGCTCGATTGCATCCCACAGCTTGCGCTCCTCTTTGAAGTCGAGCCGGCAACGCTGCTCGTTTCCTTCAATAAGTACACGGAAGAAGCTGAACAGAAATTGCTGGTTCTCTTTGGTCGGCGGCAGCGAGAACGGGTTCATGGTGAAATCGCGCGCCTCCTGGCCGACGTTTAGATACGACCCGCCGAAAATATTGCTCAGCGACTCAAAACTGCCCCCAATGTCGAAGATGAAGGTCAACGGAGCATATTTTTGCGCGCTTTGGAGGACCGCGTTAGCCAGGTAACTTTTGCCGCTACCGGTCATCCCGAGGATGAGCGTATGGGCGACCTCACCGTTATGCAGGTTGAGAAAGTACGGCGTGCTGTTGTCGGTTTCGAGGATTGCTAGATATTCGGCGCCAAGATGCGCATTGACTTTCTCGCCTGGCAGGATGGTGAAAAGAAACGACAGGTCGGCATAATTGCTATTCAGCAAATAGATTCTGCGGAGATTGAAGGCATAGCCGCCGGGCACGGTGGCGAAATAGGCATTGAGCTGGTTGTAAGTCTCTACGAACAGGCTGCCGTCCGCGTTAGTAAAGACGCCGGCGAACTCACCCACGAGATGTTCCAGGGCATTTTGCTCTCTTCCATAGAGCACAATGGTCAACGAAAATTCGCCCAAGGACTGGCCATCGCCCAGCGCCCGCAAGCAATCACCCAGGTTTTCAATGTCCGCCTGCTTCGATTCATCCACGAGCACATCGCGGGGATTTGTTTGGGCCGGATCGTTGCCAATCTGAGAGACGAAACCCGTCTTCGAGATGTTGAAGTGCCTGCGGCGCTTGTTGACTTCCTTTCGCGCTTTGTCAGCCGCAAGCGGCGCCCACTCGGTGACGGCGTAGAAGTTCGCCGGGATCTTCAGCAGGGCATCCAACACCAGTGGACGGGTCTCGCCGATGGCTTCTTTCATCGTCAGCACGCGAACGAAATGACCGCCCACGCGCAGATGATCGCGTTCCGCCTCGATGTCCGAGTTCACCACCTGATAATCGAGAAACTGCGTATGCTTGGGGAAGCCCGCGATGCGCCAGTCGTCGTAGTTGAGCAGACGGCGGAAGAAACGAAACTGGCCTTCGCTATTCAGGGTGTCGATCTGGACGAAATCTCCGAGTTGGCGGGCGAACGCCTGGACTTGGCTGTCAAGCCGCGCCAGGTCGCGCTCGATCTGCGACCGCAGCTGCGTCTTCATGCTGTTGCTCGCAAACTGCGTCCTCAGTTCGTTCATGGCTCCGGCCGGATCGCGGAAGAGTTGCGCCAGTGCCGCACCCACACCCGTCTTTGATCGCGAGCCTTCAATCAAAATGCAGTAGAAGATTTCAATCTGAAATAATCGCTCAGCTTTGGCCGCGAAGAATTCGCGCCGCTGATCGACGGCGGTCTGTACGACTGGATCGTCATATTGGGCAAAGGGAATCTCGGGCCGGTTGGTCTTGAAGAGGTACTGATAGATATGGAAACCGGGGCCGAAAGACTTGAGCGCCGCTTCCAGCCGCTTGACGGCGTATTCCTGTTCCGTGTGGTCGAGGCTTTCGTAGTCCACGCCCGCGACACTCAGCACTATGCCCAGGTCGCCGCTCTTGGTAAGAAACGCTGTCTCGTTCCAGAACCCATACAGGTTAATGTGATCGCACAGCGCAGCAGCTTCCTTCCACGGCTTGATGACCTTATCCAGGCGCAGCATCACAGCACCTCCACCCGCGGAATGCCCTGTTTGGCCGCATCGTAGCGGGGCTTGAACTTCTCGGACTTCGCCAGGATTCGCAGAAACGCTGGATCGGCATTCGTCACCCAGCTTCCGAACGCGAATCCGCCGATGAACACAGCGATTCCCGCGATGAGGCTGTTGAAGAGATTGAATGCGCCAACGGCACCGACACAGACAAAGTAAAACAGGGTGCGTTCGACACCCAGGTACGTGAGGGGCTTGTGCAGGCTCTTGTAAACCCGGTTTTTGCGCCGGTCATCGGTGTGTGTCTGCATCGAAAGCCCCTCACACTTGATGAAGTTGAATGTTGCGGTTTCGGCTATGATTGGGGCGCACGATTAAATGCCCCACAGCCAGTTGAGGACGTTGACGGCCATCACGGCGATGCCGGTTCCTGCTGCGACTCCAGCCAGAACTTTTTTCGATCCTGGCTCGCCGTGCGCGAACTGGTATCCGCCAACCACAATGGCGATCAAGCTGGCGACCTTGGCAATCGTTCCGGTGAAGAGGTTTTGGAGAGCCGTGAATCCCGTGTCGAAGGGCGTCCCACCGGACTGGGCGAACGCGACCGCGGGAACGATGACAATCAGGGAGACAAGAGTGAGGGTTGGGCGCATCCAATGCGGGCGTGAAGAGAATGCGCGTGGGATGGGGATTTGGATTCGGGAAAATCGAATCAATGGGCACCTCCGGAAGCAGCCGAATCACTGCTGCTTTGGCGCAAAACTAGCCGCACCCATCGGAGAAGTCCAACGACATTTTCGAGGTGGAGTATTCCTGCCTGGAATTATTGGCGAGCGGCTGAAGGCATGGCGCGGCATTCGTCGCGCAATTGTTCCCAAAGACCCCGTTCTCGCTGGTAGGGATCACTGGCCAATTTTTGTTCCTCCAGCGACAATTCGCCAAGGAAGCGGTAGCCGCGAAGGCAGTCGGCGATAATCCGGCTTGGATCGACGGTTTGATTCCTGCGGACGAGCTGGCCGAGATCCTGCCAGTCGAAGTCTCGGCCGTCCTCGAATTTGGTTAAGAGAGCTTGAGGGTCGAAACTGTCCCGAGCCTGCCAGAGTTTCAGGATGACGAGGCGACGGATAAGCGTGCGATCAAAAGGTTTCGACGCGAACATCGAGAGGTCAAAAATATCCCGCGCTTTATTGCGCTGGTAGCAGGCGCGAATCTTCTCCGCAACAATCTCGTTCAGCGAGAGACAGCGGACCGGCGCCGGTGCGAATGGCAGATGTTTGAAGTAGCTCTGTTCGCATTGGGACACTGCTTCCGTGTCGAGCGTGGGCGCTTCGCGGTTGCTGACCTGGAACTCGAACTGGCTGTCGCCGCTTTCATTCCAATCGTGGCGATACGCAGGGTTCACGGCCCAGGAGAGCCCACCCGAAGTCGTATACCAGTTGCGGTCAGGAATCTCGAACAGGATGCCGTGATAGGGTTCGCCGAATGCTTCCATCAGCTCCAGGATGAGGTCGTCCGGCTGTTCGTCGGTGAGGGAGGTGAAATCGAGATCGGTCGAGAAGCGGCCCTGCGATCCGACAAACATCTTACGGATGCAGGTTCCGCCCTTGAAGGCGAGTTTGTCGAGCAGCCTGGTTTCGGAGAGGCGCTGGAGGACGTAGGTGAGAACGACCTCCTTTTCGGCGATCATCAGGTCTCTTAGGCCGGACTCGTGGGCATACCGCTGGACTTGGGATTGTTTCAGCATTAGGTTTAGGCGGCCGGTTTCGGGTCGAGAGCAACTTCACCGCCAAGATCCTGCGGGGTCAGATGGACCATGAGCTGCCAGTCCCGATCGTAACCGATGGCGCGCGCCGGCTTTTTGGCCGGTCCCAAGATGGAGCGGGTGGAGGGATGCAGCCGCTGCTTGAGGCGCGCGCGCGCGTCGGGGGGGATGCCGGCCTCGGTGGTTGCGGCGAGGAATCCGAACCGCTGCATCAGCGATACCGATCCGATCTGTTCGAGGTAGCGGAGGATCTTCTCCCAGTCGATGCGGCGGGCCGCGGCGGCGATCATGCGCCGCACCTCGCTGGCCTTCCCGGCCAGATTGATCCGGTCCACGCAGTCGATGATGGTCTTTTCCCGATCGGACATAAGGACGGGATAGCCGAAGACGCTGACGGACTCGTATCCAAAGAACTTGCGTGGCGTGAGGTGCACGAAGCGGATGGAGGCTCCGAGCAGTTCCCGCTGTCTGTACCCGGAGCGCGTCGTAGCAATCCATACGACGTTGCGGACCTGTGTGGTCAGCCCATAGTGGGCGGCTGCCGTGCCATAGGCGAAATAATACGGTTCGGCAATGCGGCTGGCGAGCGCAAGGAGGTTGGATTCGCCAATCACTTCCGGCCCTTGATCGGGAGGAATCAGTAGATAGCGGCCCCGGCTGGCCCGTTCCAGCCAGCCCTTCCGGCGCAGAGAGCGGATCACTTTGTCTGCCGAATCCTTAGAGATTCCAAGACGAGCAATGATCTCTGACCGGTCCAGTTCGCGCCGTCCGTCTTCTGCCAGTGAAAGAACGATTTGGGTTCCATAAGAAGAGAGCGACCTGAGATTAGAATCCATAGCGAAACCGACCTTTTTCATCCGTTACGCTATCAAATCTAATCTAGGTGGTCAAGTGAAAAATAACAGAATAACCGACCTTTTTATTCCGTTACGCTATTATTTTTAATCTTAGTCAGCCATTAGCATCACTCACCCCTCTGGATTTTGGTCGATATTTATGTCCAATAAATACTTCTAATTCAATAGCTTACGTTAGATTCCCTGGACATCTGGCTGATCTTTTGGCCGATCCTTGTTGAACCTAAAAGCGGGAGACTCAGAGGACTCTAAAGTTTGCCTCTAATCGGAAGCAGTAAGAGCAAGCCCGTCGATTTTGTCAGAAGAATGTCGCAAATTCCTGACAAGCGCAATCGGCACTCACTGCTGGACTATCAGCTTTCGCCGAGTTGCGGGCGATCGTTCACATAGGAGAGAGCCGCGTACAGCGCGGCATCTGCGCTGTTTTCCTTGATCCAGGGAAAATTCAGGTATTGGGTCCACACCCCAGCGTCGCTCCGCAAGTAGTAGGCAACCATGTAGTGCACCTGCGCGGTTCCGACTACGTGCCGAATGGCCTCCAGCCGATAGCTCTTGCGCGTCTCGGCGTGGACGACTTCGACCACTTTCTCGACTTCCATGATTTCCCCGAGCGAGGAAAAGCGGCTGTAATCCATAACGGGCATCACCTCATAGCATAGCGTAGCGTACAACTTGTTGCTTTCGTGGTGCCGGCGCAATCAAGACCATTCTCCTTGATCGGCAGGAAACGCGGCGGCGCATTCCGGATGGCAAAGACGCTCGTGCTTAGTTCTCCCATCAGCAGAAACAAAAACGAGGTCGTCGTGCTGCCGGGTTTCCGCCCAGGCGATCTCTTTGAGCGCGGTTCTTAACTGAGCTCGGCGGCTCATGATTTTGCTGGCTTTCAAGAAGACCAAGCCATAGAAAAATGTGCCATTCTTTCCCTTGCGGAAGTTGTGGTCCCGATAGTAACCAATGAAATCCTTGTTTACCGTGATGATGAGACAGCCACGCTTGATTGCATGATCGATCACGGTTGGGTCTTCCTTACCATTCACGCCGAAATCTGTTGCCGTGTAGACGTGCGCTTTCGCCGGGAAGCAATCTCTCAGATCGTCTTCGCCGCAACACTCATCGAGAAATACCCGCTTCTTCGCCATAGTCCACCTACGCTAGAGATCCGCTTCCGAATCGAACCCGTAGCGGTTGCCGTCTTCTGCAAGTGCTACGACATGAGGCATCGGTAAATGCGTGCGTTGTTTTACCTGTTGATTGACCCACCGCATGGCGCGGTCTCCAAAGAATGCGCTCAGCATCCAACGCGCACCGTTCATCAGGCCGCGATAGTATTCCGTTTGAATTCCGTCCGGATTCTTTTGGTCGAGTTCGACGAGTTTCGGCTGAATCTGTTCAATCGTTTGGATAGCGGGTTCGAGGCTGGTCGCCCGCGTCAGCGTGTTGACGATAAAGTTGGCGCGTGTCCGCTGGTCGCCGCGAGCAATCTCATCGAGTTGGACAACCAGAGCGCGGGGGGCACGGAACGAGATAACGACCGAGTCGCGGAGATCGTTTTGCAAGTTGGCAGGTGTCATCTTTTAAGACTCCATCTCTATTGTATACAAACAACGACAAAACACAACCCGAGCGGAGATACGGAGCCTATCATGCCCTTCAGATCCGTTGAGGCGGCGGAATTGCCACCGCCGTCCGGGAACTGCGCAAAGCTGATGGGTGATGCGGACAGGAACGGAAAGGTCGTATAGTTCTCAGTAATATGCCCGACAACGAACCGCTGGAATATTCGCTTCCGTCCGACCTGATTTCTCTGGCCGCACAGAAGTCTTCGGAGATCTCCAAGTCGTTGGAGGAAATCCGTGGCGGTTTTCTTACGCACCGCCAGGTGACGGCACTTCGTTTTGACGCTGGGATCGGTCCAGAAGAAATCAGCGCGAGCGAGGTTGCACGCTTCCTTGGACAGCTACGCACCATGGCTTTCGATTCCGCGGAGCCTGCGCCGCCAAGGCCAAAGACGGTTTCTTTGTCTGGCATTGTCGGAACAAAACTCAGCCAGTTTATCGACTATTTCTTCTTAGAAATTAGAAATGTCATTTGCAAGGGACCTAAGCGTCCCTCCGTGCCGGCAAGCGCAGTGGTTGCGGAATTGGCTCACTGGCTTGTAACGCAAATGGGAGTGGCCGGAGCTCTCGGTGATGGTGTTGCGATAGCAATTCTTCTGGCGGTGCTGACAGCGACAAAGGGAGCATTCTGCAAGATGACGGAAGCCGAAGCGAAGGCCGCGCTCGGTGCGGCGAAGCAGGGAAAGCGGAGATCGAGCTGATGGACGCATCGCAGGCAGTTCCGTTGGTCACGGGCATTGCAGGCTCGGTGCTTGGCGCTGTGGCGTGGACCGTCTCGATCATGACGTATCGGCGCGACAAGCCGAAATTGATCGTGAAACTTCAATGGGATATGACGGAAGTTCGTACGCAAGGGAAATTCGGGATTGTGAGGGTCAGCAACGTCGGCCGGCGTCCCGTCTTTCTCGCCATCGTCGCGCTTGAAATTGACAAGAAAACGAAGCATCGCTACAGCAACTTGATCCTGAATGATTCGGTTCCCGGTGTGCCCCTCGCGGAGGGCGGCAATCCTACAGGATTCATGGTCAATTACGACAATATGTCCGAGTACAAGAACATATGGAACAAGATCAGGGCAGTTGCCGAAGATACAGGAGACAAGAAGTATTACTCGAAATATCCGAAAGAAAAGCCGTCATGGGCGGAATATTCGTTGAATCCTCGGGGCCTCTCATAGTCCGATAAACTCACCGATGCGCCTGATCTTATCCTTTGCGCTCGACTCCAATGCACGCGCAGATTCCTCCGGCAAGCGCCGACATCCTTCGCTAGTGCAGAATACAATCTCAAATCCTCCAATCGTGCCATTGTTAAGCTCGCCAGCCGCTACAACCATACAAGCGGCCAGATGCTTTAGTTGATCGACAGGCAGCATCTGGTAGTATCTCATTCCCCAAAACACCGCTGGATTTCTGGTGTCTCCGGCAGGGACGCAACTGATGATTCTTTGACATTCAATGTCATTTCCACCATTGATGTATTGGAATAGATACAAGCATGGCAATGGATCGGCGAACGCAATGATGCATTCAATGTTTCTACCGTGCGCCGCAGCACTACCGATATCCTTGATTTCACGTTCGCAACTAGGATGATCCCCGTGAGTCATTCCAGCGAATACAGCATCGGCCACGTCATGTGCCGTTTGCATGTCATGGGCGCAGCTAACTGCGATTCGGCCACTATTGCTTATTCGTATCTTCGGCCCTTGGTAGTGTTGCCACGGAGCCTGAACACCCGTCAATGGGTTACGGAATACTCGGGTATCACCCGCAAGCACGATGCCATCCGTCCCAAGCATTCCAACCTGAATTGTCATCTAGAATTCCTTTGCGCTGGAAATGGACCGTGAACTTCCTACAGAGGAACACGACGGAATAGTCTTAGGGAAGGGATTTCAGCGACAGGTTCCAATCTCGATGCACTTCGTTCAAGTCAGCGCCCTATGAAGTTTCCTAAGCGCGTTAAGCATACTTAAACGCTTAGAGGGGTTTCAGGCTGACGGCGAAGCCCCTTTGCCTAGAATCCGACGCCAGCCGTAAACAAAATGCCGGTCTCTCAGGACGGAACTCAACGCGAGCTGATCCCATGCCGTACCGGCTTGCTCGGGGAAAAACATCTTGGCTCCACGTTTGTGGTGCGGGGCACTCTTCCAATTCTCCTGAGGGGTCCAGAATTCATCGTATGGCATGTTGGGTTCAAATCGCGGCTCGCCCAGATGTCGTCCAAATTGGCTGAGATCGTCGTCCACTTCCATGATTGGAAGAACGATGTCCACTGCCAAAAATTCGTTTCGTGCCACGTTGTAGAGATCTGCATTTTCGAGGACGCTGGCAAGGTCGAGAATCAGCGAAGCCACATAGCTCTCCGATCTCCGCCGCAAGGAGATGTGCTCGAAGGGCGATCCCAAGAGTCGATTCGTTTCTTCAGTCGCCGAAGAATACGGACCGGCCAGGCCCAGGCTCCCGTCGTCATATCGATCGGCAATCCACTTCGTGGCGGACAGCAGAAAGTTGTGAACGATTTCTTCTTTTCCTTGCCGCTTGAGGAGCAGGGTGACTGGTGCCAGTGAGATAGCCCAGCGGTCTGAAATAGGGTGTGCAGTACCTGCATTCGCTTGCACAAATTGCGCCAAATACTCCCCAATCGCCGAGGACAAGGTTAGATCCTCGGTCTCTACGAGCAGAGCGAGCAGCGCCAGGTTCTCGATCAGAGTCAGGCAGCGCACGGGATAAGTGACGAATCCGGCAGGAGTGCGATCCTCTTGAATCAGCTCATCAGGCTGTAGAAACCTGCCGCGGCACTGTCCCCAAATCTGATTGGCGTAATGGCGGAACATCGCCTTGGCCGCATCGATACCGACCGCCGCAGTTTCCGGAAGCGGACTGACTCCATGCACGGTCGCAAATGCTGATCGCAGGGACATCAGAGCGACAGCACAGGCAAGGTCGGCCCGTTTCTGCTGGCGACAGTGGCTGGCGATGACGGCGGCCTCAAGCGTATCGCGCAGATTCGAGGGACTGCTGCCGGAACGAATCCAGCCTCTTGAATGAGCTTCGAGGACCTCGAAACTGAGGTTCTTGCCTTCGGTTCCCAGAATTTGCAGAAGTGAAAGCGGCGAACCACTGAGGCTGACGGGATCAACTGCCAGCATCTCGACCAGCGTGTCCCGGTCCCAGGCAACGAATTCGTTTTCGTTTAGTCTGGCGAGGTGCTCCCGATACTCTTGTGCATCCAAGGGGGCGCCGCCCACCAGTCTGCCGGTCGTGACGAAACGGGCCTTTCTCGGCATCGCTTTGTCGAAGTTCGGATGCGCCAGCGAGTTGACGCGGAGCATGTCGACTTGGCCCCGGCACTCCTTCCACTCGGACAAGCCGAGATTGCCCGCCTTGGTTTGGAAGGCGTACTGGTATTCGATTCCGTCTTCTTTCCGCTTGGCGATGAAATCCTTGCCGAACTCGAAAGACCCATGCAGGAAATGAATATCCGTGAACCCGTGAAGTCGAAGCAGGGCAATGAAAGGCGTGTCGAACTCCCGTTCCGTGAGGGAGTCAATGTAGTTTCCTATGGCGGCGGCGAGCATTGAATTCCGTACGCTTCCTTTCGATCAATTCATCCAGCGCTTTCTGCTGGGCGGGCGTGATGGGCGGCAAAGAACGGAGATGTTCGGCCATTGAAGGAGCCACGATCAATGTCGGCATTTCTGGCTTGCCTTCCCGATCAAACCGGAGTTCCATTCGTTCGAGTCCTTCGAGGTAGAGTTCAAAGCTGAAAGGCCGGCCGCCGGCATCCGCACCTGTACCCGCCGCGTCGCAGGTGCGATGAAATACGTCAAAAAAGTGCGGCATTACCTGAGCCAGCCGCTCTTCGGCTGCGCTGTTCACCTGCTCAGCGAACGCTTCAAGGTTACAAGTACGGATATCGTCCCATTGAAAGACTACGGTAGCCTTCATCAGGAGCGGCTGATTCTGCACAACCTCGCCGGATGGCATCGTATTCTGGGTTACCGGTATGACTTCGCTGGGTTCGGCGACGGGTATACTCCCATACAAGTCATCCTTGGCTGCCATCATCCCGCGCACGGCATCGGAAAAAAACTGGACCTGCGCACGCGCATACTCCGGCAGAATGAAAATCGGCTCGTGGTTGTTTGCTTCCATGTGCTATGGTTCACCGAAGTGTTTCGGTTATCCCTGAAGCGAGCATACGCGTAGCGGTTGGCCTGTTCCAACCGGCAAGGAGAGAGGACACTGTCCAGGAAGGGCAAGGCGCAAGGTGGAGGCGGCGGGCACCTCCGCCGGCGTCCGCAAACTGCGCCAAAATTGCGCCAAAGAAGCGCCGATTTCGCTATTTTCGCATTTCTTGCGACTTTTAGAATCAGTAAGTTACGTGGAATCAATGGCCATTTTTGGTTCGACTCCCGCCGCCTCCACCAATAACTTGTTTATTTTCAATAATTTACAAACGAAAAGCGCAAGAAAAGCGAAAAACATTGCCACGGGTAAGCTGTTTAGAATTAAGTAGATCCGAAACTTGATCGGCCACTCCGATGAACCGCCTCCCGAAAAAACGATCAATATTTTCGTAGTGTGCGAAAATATTCGGATATACGGATTCGGAGGAAGAAAATGCGGGCCGAAATTGAAACTAGGGAACTGGTCGTCTGGGCACTGCAAAAGTCGCTGGCGGAAGCCAAATCCCTTTTCGCTCTATACTCACCGAAATTCCAGACCGTCCCGTGCAACGAAATGACAGCCTTCGCAAAGGCGACTGTGAGCGTTTTGTATCTGTCGAACCCTGAACAGGAAACTACCGTCGAGAACGTACTGGTCGCACTGCGACAATGCAGAGTGTCAAAGCTGCTGGTCTACACGCCGCGCCATTCTTCGGATTTTGCATTCCGCGTGGGGACGATGGTAGGACGTCGTAAGTTCGCCGAGGCTGAGTGGGCTTTCAACTGGCCGCACTTGAGGCAGCTCTTGAAGGCACGGAACATCCAGACCCACGCTCGGCACGACATAGGTGAAAGTAACGACTTCTCCCTGTTGGAAGCGAGACAAAGGCTCGGACTGAGCCAGAAGCAACTGGCAAGAGCCCTGAACGTGACCGCGCGAACCTTGCAGAATTGGGAGTCCAGTAAGGGAATTAGCCAAATGTCCAAAAGAACAAGAGACCTGCGCGAATTGCTCTCACGAATGGATGATTACGTTGTCGCCTCAATGGAGAAGGAATGGCTATTGTCTCCACTTGAGGCATTTGCCGGAAGTTCTCCGCAAAAGCTGATCACCGAGGGCCGAATGCGAGATCTGGTCATCGAGTTCGACAGATTGCGAGAAGGGCAGCCGGTCTGACTCTCGATGCCAGACAGCAGGTTGTGATCAAGCAATGGGTTGCGGAGCTGGCATTCGGGCCCAGTGCGAGTTAGAGCGGTTTGCTCGTGTCCGTTTTGGAGCGGATCCTGAAAGTATGATGAAACTGCTAGAAGCCGGCGTCGTGTTCCGCAGAGAGCTACCCTGCTCTTCCGACGAGGTAAGCCGCAATAGCCGATCAATGGAGTACGGTGCGCTGCTTTCCAAGCTCTGATAGTGACGCACCTGCAACTTTCTTGGCTCCCGGTTCGCCATGCGCGAACTGGTAGCCTCCAACGACGATGGCGATCAGGCTGGCGACCTTCGCAACCGTGCCAGTGAACAGCGTTTGCATTGCAGTGAAGCCGGTATCGAACGGCGACTGTGCGAAAGCAATCGCCGGGAAGAGGATCAGCAGGGTCAAGAGGCTAAGGCTGGGACGAAGCCGGCGCAGGCCGCCCGTGCGTGCTGCCTGCAACCGGTGTGTGGGCGTGAGCGTGGCAATCATCGGCACCTCCAGCGGCCCTGGTAGGGCCGCGATATGCCGTGAACGTAAGCCAGATTCGCCCGCCGCGTCCAATAACTTTTTGGAAGTAGCCGATAACCTTTTTGGATTTTGCGATAGCGGTAAGTTTCACAATGCGAGATCAATTGGATAGGAATAGTCGCCGCGGTCCGTCCAAAATCAATTGCTCGAATCGGCAGAATGCTTCTTCTCTAATGACGAGGTAGTATAGTTCAACGTTGAGGTACTGGATCATGACGAACAGGAGCATGGCTGGGCTTGTGCAGAGAGAAGCCGACCTCATTTCGACGATCGACAGGGTACTCCCTGATTTTGCAAGGGCTTGCCATGCAGACGACATTCCCGTCGTTGTCCTGCACCAGGATGCATTCGCTGCCGATTATCAAGAAGAGGAATATAGACTCATGGGAATGGCGATACAGTTCGCCGGAATCTGCGGCAAAGAGATTCGCATACACGGCAGAAATCGGAAAACTGTAGATCAGGTCAAGACGATTCACTGAGGATGCTGTTGAGCGCGCTTCGTGTGCGCTCCTTTTCGTGCCACTGCCGGTACCCGACGCATCCGGCGCGCGGATTTGAGATCAAGCCACTGGTTCGCGTGAGGATAGAGGTCGAGGATCGTTTGCCTGGATTATTTGCAAGTCCGTAAAGGGCCATCTGGGTGAAAAGGCAGAGGTCGAATTGACAGAGGTCGTGGGTTCGTTAAGGGTGCGATAAGGGTTCCCATGGGTTCCTCAAGGCGCTGCAGGTGTCGCCCGTTGCCCCTGGTTTCTGTTAGTTACGGGTTCCGGCGGCAGAGTTCCAGCTGCGCCTGAGACGCCTCGCTGAAAGTTCTGGCGGTCGGCGGCCACGGAGAAAAGCGGCGACCTCATCTGGCCGTTTCTGTTTCCTAGGGATCGCAAAAGGGGATAGATCGCAGATTGCGATGCGTTCTTCTGCCTTATTGCTCAGCGGCACCCAGGCGGTTGATGTCAGCAGGTGCCCAGACGACTGCCACGACTATGGCTGTGAGCTCCATGATCAAGCCGTTGACACGCGGGTCCCAATACGAACCGTGGATTGGAAACAATTGCCAGGTGAGGTTGATGGTGGTGTGAAAGACAGCCATAGCGAAGACGCTTTTGCCTGTGTTGTTGTAGAGCCATACCATGATAACCCGAGCCGCCACTGTACCGAGACACCACCAGGCGATCCATGCTGGCGAGCGGTGAACCTGCACCAACGGCACAATGTGCCAAATGGCCCACACCAACCCCAACATAATGCTAGCTGGAAGTGCGCCCCACCGATCCTGCATTGGATCGATTGCATATCCTGACCAGCCCAGTTCCTCGCCCAACGCCAGGATGAATACCGAAAGAGACATGGCCAACGTCGCAACAACCGGGACTTGGGGGATTGGGAGTTGCACCCCCATCCAACGCATCCATCCATACGACAAGATCGTGACTCCAGGCATCAGAAGGAGAATCGGCGCGTACCAAATCTTCGCTTCGATTCGCTTGTAATCGAAGGATCTCTTCAGCAGGTCTCTCACGCCCGCCGTCTTGCTTTCACGGTAAACGAGAATGATGGCGGCTATGGCCGGACAGAAGACCACTATAAGCGCAGTCACCGGAACGCCTGGTACTAGTTGATATCCGACTAGGGGGCCTGCCAACAAGAACGGAAGGGAAAGAGCGAAAACCAATAAGAAGAACTTCAGCGGTGACCTGCGCCGCGATGGGATGGTTGTCATGGAACCCTCGGGTGCCTAGCCTGCAGGGTCTGAAGGAACGATGCGATTTCACGCAGGGCGTCGGCGTAATGACCGACCAAGGCATGACCGCCAGTTGGAAAGATGATGTCCCTGCCGTCGGGCACGCTGGCTGCAATATACTTTGCCCGAGTGGCCGTGCCGAACCTGTCGTCTTCGGCGCTGATCGTCAGGACTGGGCAGGCGATCTTCTCGATAGGAAACGATTCGTGCGTGGCAGCAGTCTTAATGTCGAAGTTCATCCCTGCGATGCGCTGGCTTACCGGCTGAAGGTGGTCAAGTAATTGCCGCACGCGCGCTTTCTCGTTTGGCTCGGCTGCGCGCACCACGTCAGCATCTGTGCCGAGCATCATGCGGGTCATTCCGCCGGGCATGATCGGCATCAGTTTCAAGAGTGCCCAGGCGACGAAATTGGAGTGGACCATCGCGCTGACGACGGCGCCACCATGGATGGTTGTCCCCGCCGGCAAGTAATTGGCGGGAACGAGAAGCACCAGCGCACGGCAGCGATCCGGATGACGGATGGCGAACTGCATGGACGACCAGGCGCCGGCAGAGATGCCAACAACAACCACCTTGTCGATGCCAAGATGGTCGAGGAGTTGGACATAGGCATCGGCCTGCATCGCGATCGTAGGGTTGCCGGGCATGGTCGAGCGGAGATAGCCAAAGCGGGACGGAACGATGAGGCGATATCCGCGCACGGCCATTGCGCTGGTCATGTCGATGCCCTGATCGAAGCCGCCTTCTGCGCCGTGGACGATCAGCATCGGCACGCCCGCGCCTATCTCGGCGAATTCCAAAGTGCCGAAGGACGTCTGTATCGTTTGGCTGCGGCCAACGAGGAGTGCGCGCGCGGCTTTCATTTCAAGCGCATAGATTCCATAGACGCCAGCGGCGGCAACGATGAGGACTGTGAGAATGACGAAAAGGATTCGGCGCGTCAAGGCATCTCCTAACTGGGCAATTCCGCAACAATGTCGTCGAGGCAAGAAAGGATGCTATTCAGATTACGGTGATTCCTAACAGGCTGATGCCGAGTGTAAAGGCTGGCTCCAGCGTCATTGGACGCTCAGGAATTGCTGCAGGCTATCGGCCGCGCTCGCGATTGATCGCGCCAGGCTGAGTTTCGCAACGTTGTGGGCGAACACGCTGTTGATCACATCAAGCTCGGCGGAGGTTAAAGACTCCTGGGCCTGTACAACCTCCACATTGTCGGTCACGCCAGCATCGAACCGCTGGCGCGTCAACTCCAAGGTCTCTCTTGTAACCTGCAGGTTTCTCCGGGCCACTTCCACCTGACTCGTTGCTGCCCGAAGATCGAGGAAAGCATTCCGGACATCGCTTTCCACCAGACTCCTGGTGTCTTCGAGTTCCGCCTTTCGCTGAGCTAGAGAGGCCTTTGCCTCTGTGATTTCTCCCTCCGTGCGGCCTCCCAGCCAAATCGGAACATTGAGAGAGGCCGCGCCAAAATATGTCGTATGAACCTGTGAAGGGTTTGTTCCGATCCCTCCGTAGTTGCCGTTGACAGTAAGGGAGGGAACTCTCTCATCGCGAGCAGCGGCAAGTGTGTGTTCGGCGGCATGAACCTGCGCCTCGGCCGCTTTAATATCCGTACGACATTCGAAGGCCTGCTTGAGCGCGTCCTCAAAGCTAAGATCGGGCGCGGCCAGGAAGGGCACATCGTCGGTCAGATCGTATTCGTCGCTAGGAGGTAGACCGGTCATTCGGGCCAGAATAATCTTCTGCTTGGCCACTTCGTTCTCAAGCGATATGACTCGCTGTTGCTGCGTAAGCTCTTCAACTTCGCTTCGATCAACGTCAATCTGAGGCACCAGTCCCACGCTTCGCTTTTGCTGAGTCTGCTGAAAGAGCGCCGTTGCAGTGTCGAGTTGCGCGTGTGCGGACTTTACCCTTTCCTTGGTCGCAATCACTTGCAGATATGCGCCGCACACCGCGAGGACAACCATCTCTCGCGCATCCCGCGCGGCGAACTTGCTGGCGCGAAAGACATCTCTTGACGACCGGTAGTTGTTCCACGCGCTGAGGTCGAAGATCGATTGAGTCAGGCTGCCGCGCAGATCGATATTGTTGAACGGCCCGATGGTCGGCGGAATGGCAAAGCCGGGAATAGAGATGCGTAGCCCTTCCGCCGTGAGGCTGATTTGCTGTAGAGTCTCGGCCAGATAGCCGCTCGCATTTGGGAGCAGCGCGCTTCGCGCAACCTGGCTCTGACCTTGGGCCTGGCGCACAGCGCTGCTCTGGCCCACAGCTCCAAGGTTATAGTTGAGCCCTCGCGCGATGGCTTCGCGGAGAGAGAGCTTACCCGAGAATGGCATTCTCGCCGTGCTCGAAGCGCTTCCCGAAAAGGGCCCCTGGACCTGAACTGTCGGGTTGATTGTATCTACGCTGGTTGTCGTTCCTGCAATGGGAGACTCTACTGCGGTCACCGACCCGCTTTGTCCAGTGCGCCCAGACAGGGGGAGCGGGGTTGCTTGTGGGGTCTGCGATTGGGCCGCACGCGACAAGATGAACAGGGTTCCCAAGCAAAGCACCACGGCAGGTACCCTCATCCGGAGAATCGGTGTCGTCGTAGTCTTCCGATGATTCATGTCAAGGTACCTCGTGATTAACTGAGCTGCTTTCGGAATCGCCAGACACTGAGGGAGCCAAGCACCAGCGTAATCATGAGCAAGCTGAGGAAGTTCGGCCAAAGGTCCATAATTCCACTGCCCTTGAGCGTGCTTCCACGCGCGATGGTTGCGAAATGGTGAATTGGGTTGAGTACCGTGAAAGGCTGCAACCACTTCGGCATCGCCTCAACCGGATTGAGTGCTCCAGACAAGGATGAAAGCGGCGGATTGACGAAAAAGCACGTGAGCTGCGCTTGTTGGGCAGACTTACTGAACGTGGAGATGACAGTGCCAATGCTGATGCCGGACAAAATGCATAGGGCGCCACCGGCAACCAGAAGGAGAACATTGCCGTGGAAGGGAACATCGAACGCAAATTTGAGGACGCCGATGGCCAGGAACATCATCAGGAATAACAGCAAAAACAGCGGGGTGATCTTGGCGATGATGATCTCTGAAGTAGAAGCCGGGGACATGAGCAACTGTTCGAGCGTCCCGGCTTCCCGTTCGCGCACCATACAGTCTTCCATTCGCCATCTCGCTGGACCGATGCATTGAGTGCCAGACGGGATTTGAGAGCAGCAAGGGTGGCCTGAGCGCGACTCTCCTGGAAGTAGGCGAGTGCTGCATTGAAAAGGAGCAGAGCTGCGATGACAGCAGCTTCGTAATACTTGTGCAGGACGATCTCAAGTACAACGGATGCTTCCAGCAGCCACGGTACAGGCGCCCAGAATTTTGCCAATGCATTGCGCAGTGGATGAGCAGACGTGTCCGGCATCGCATTGGGACCGTCCTTTTCGAGCCGAGTACGCGCTTCTTCGCTCGTAAGGCCCACTTGGGCGCAATCCGGAGCCGGTTTTAGGACCGGACTGGTTGATGCCGGGGCGACAAGGCTAGTCAAGCTCACCGTTGGGCACCTGAATCGCTAATCTCTCTACCACCATTCCATTGAGCGGCCGGAGGTCATTTTCACTTCTGATTCGGGCTTGGCTGAGTGAAGAAGCAGGAGTGGGCACTGTGCGAGCTTTACGACCTTCTCGGCTATCGAGCCGAATACGAGCGGATGCCAGCCTGAGATTCCGTGGGTGGAGATCACGATCATATCAATATGTTCGCGTTCGACCACCTCCATGATGTTGCCGACTACGTCATTCCCAGCTTCAACGCTGAAAGTTGACCTCACTCCTCTGGTTTGAAGTGCGGCCTTGCACTTGGCCAAATGGACCTCTGCGTATTTTCTTGCATTCTCAAGAAAGGCAGCCTCTGGAATGAAGTCTGGAATTGTCGTGGTCGGAAACTCCGGGATCACATTCACGAGATGGAGTTCTGCTTGAAAGTGCTGGGCAAGATCCGCGGCCATATCCAGCGCAGCCTGTGATGATGGGCTGAAGTCTATGGGCAGAAGAATCTTTGTCGGGATAGAAGGGAAGCGATTGATTTCGGGCATGATGGCTCTCGCTAACTGATCAGATTGACTCAAATCAAGTCTCATTTGTTTTGAGAGCAAAGGCTGTGCTCTTTTGGACATCTGAGCGCACCGTGTATCCCCCATCCCCATTCGCCCGACATCGATTCGCACAGACGCCTATAATGGTATTGACTCGAGAAAGAGACCTGATCTGTTAAAGAAACCCTTGGTTATCAGCTTCGTTACCGCGTTGGCATTCTCTTTCTTTCCGACTGCGAGGGCAGCAGATACAGCAATACCCGCAGATTCTAACGCCTATCGGCTTCGCCTCTATCACCTCCATACAGGAGAACACCTGAATGTCGTTTACCGGGTAGGCGATCAATATCTTCCGGAAGGTGTGGCGGCGTTGGATCATTTTCTTCGTGATCACCGCACCGGTGACGAAAAGGACTATGATGTCAGGGAATTCGACCTGTTGCATGATCTGTTGGCCAAACTGGGACATCTCGACAGCGAAATCGATATCGTTTGCGGCTATCGCACTCCGTGGAGCAATAACTATCTTCGCGAGCATAGCAATGGTGTTGCGCTACACAGCCAACACATGGAAGCTAAAGCAATCGATATTCGCATTCCGGGGATACCCACCGCCGAGGTTCGCGATGCAGCGCTGTCTCTAAGGCGCGGAGGCGTGGGTTATTACGCGCAATCCAATTTTGTGCATGTTGACGTAGGCCCGGTGCGTCGCTGGTAGCCGATGTTCCGATCATTGGTTCGTCCGTTCCTTGGACAATGCATCATTGAGAGCCGCGTCAAGTCCATAGATGTCGTCGTAAAAATAAACTTCGCCGTTTTCCTCGACAATTGCCGTTAGATAAACGATAACCACAGGTACGGGCCTGGAGAGGTTCACCTGTTGGTTGTCGGGGCCGGACTCCATGGCTGCCTTAATGTTCTCCAGCGTCCACTTGGGCTGATCCTGGAGCAGCCACGCCGCAAGTTCCGCCGGTTTCTCCACGCGAATACAGCCGTGGCTGAAGTCACGCCGGGAGTGATTGAACAACTCGGGCGCCGGCGTGCTATGCAGGTATACATCGAATTCATTGGGAAACATGAATTTAACCAGGCCAAGTGCGTTTCGTGGTCCGGGCTTTTGCCGAACCAGAAGCCTGCCTGACTTTATCTCTTCCAGCATGGCGTGGCTCACCGCTCCCGCAGCTACGACGTGCCCATTCTGGTCCGTGGCCTCGAAGCCTTTCCTGGCCAGGTAATGCGGATCCCTGAGAAGCTTGGGAACAATCTCGGCGCGAGTAATGTCGAGGGGAAGATTCCAATACGGCCGGAAGATGATGTACTTCATTTCCTTGGCAAAGACCGGCGTCTGATGATTGAGCGCCTTCCCCACCACAACATTCATCTGCAACGCAACGGTGTGATCGTCTGAAAACACCCGCAATTTGAATCCGGGGATATTCACCGCGACAGGCAATTGCGGGTAGTCCGCCGGAAGCCATCTCCACCTTTCAAGTGAGTCTTCCAATTGGATCACGCGTGCACCCAAGGGCGTATTCAACTGTGCAATCGTTTCTTTGTCCAGTCTTCCGTCGGGCTTTAACCCGTGACGGGTTTGGAAATGCTTAACCGCTGCCACCAAAGGCTCATCATACGTAGTGGCATTCGGAACCGTGATGGCGCTCTGCGGCAGGTCGCCATGCAGGCGAAGTCGCTCACCCAATTGCTGAGCACTGGAATAGGCATCGCCGCTCTTCACTGTCTTTGGAACATCGGGCAACGGCTGGCTATGGTCTTGGGCCGCCAAGGACAGGTATGTCTGCAGTGCCGTCTCAGTCCGTTGGTAGCCCAGATACTGGGGTTCTACTTTGTTCAATACGTCTGGGAGATTGCTTCCCGTCAGAACCTTCTGCACCAGGAACTGCGGCAAGTCGTAGTGTTTTTGGTCGAGATCGATGCCAAACTCCAAGGGCTTCGGATTTACTCTGCCGATTCGGAGATTGGAGAGATATTTCAGCGCACTGACTGTCAAAGCGAAGTCAAAGTTTGCCACGGTATCCGCGTTTCCCGGCGCGGCCTTGAGTGTTGCCATTCGCCCAGGCCAGTGCGATGCATCGTAGTCTTCCGGATTGAGCCCTTTTTGTTGGCTGCGCTCGATTGCAGAAATGACGGCGATAGCCTGTGGGGTCGCTTGTCCTTCGCGCACCCAAGCCGGTGAGTATTGGGTCGCCTCGTAGACCTTCTGAGCATTCTGTTGATCGCCGATGAAGTTCGCCGAATGGCTCTCAGAGGGCGTTGCGGCAGTTGTCAGCGTGCGCAATCTCTCGGCGACGGCTCCGGCGTCGACAGAATTGCTTCCAATATGCGGCATGAAATCAGGCCGTGAATGGCACCCGGCTATAAGTTGGCACGCAAGCAGAATCAGCGTCAGTCCCGCCGCGGAGCCATGAGGTGAGGTTCCTGGCGGCTGGGGCTTCTCGTTGTACGCATTAGGAACGTTTAGGCGCCTGTGTGGCTCTTTGGCCGATGATTGGCAGTCTGACGGTCGCTCGACAGAAAAGGGGATCAATGCGCTTGCCGAGCGCGAGGCTGGCGCGCAGAACTGACGAGTCGGTGTGCACGCATAAGGTCGGACGCTTCTGAAACCATTGCCATACTCTGCGCTGCGGTCTTCTGCCACCAGATGTTGAAACCGTCGGCGGCAAGACACGGATTCGGAAGTATGTCCAGCTCGTTTCGCTTGCTCCGCGCTGCGGAGGGCTCAGAGCTACCTACGTTGAAGTCTGGATACATATTGAATTCGTCCTATTCCGATCGGGAATCGGTTGCGGAGGATCAGGCACTTCCCGAGCGCTAAGCATCATTTTCCCGTCTGGGACGGCTGACGATCTGATCAATTAGACACAGTCATTCTCGCTTTGCAGATTGACAATCGCATTGGGCGCTCATAGCGCTTGCATTTAGAGGCCTTTAAAGCAAGCACCGCAAGATCGACTGGACCCGGAGAAAGTGTGAAGTGATCGCTGTGAAACGACCTGACGATAACGCAGCAATATATCTTGTTGGCGGGGGCATTGCTTCTCTTGCCGCTGCAGCCTTTCTCATTCGTGACGGAGATGTCCAAGGGCATACGATCACGATTCTCGAAGAGTCTTCCCGGATCGGCGGCAGCCTTGACGCAGCGGGAAACGCGACAGATGGTTATGTGATGCGCGGCGGCCGCATGATAGAGAGCAAATACCTGTGCACCTTCGACCTCTTCTCATCGATTCCGACTCTCGAGGGGTCGAAGTCGGTGACGCAGGAGATATTTGACTGGAACGAGACGATGAAAACCGCCTCCAAGGCGCGCTTGTTTCGGGACGGCCAAAGAGTCGATAGTCCCAGTTTTGGCTTGAGTGAAAAGGATATCCTCAACCTCGAGCGTCTGGCGATCGAGCCGGAGGAGTTGCTTGGACGGACCACGATCTCCGACCAGTTCGCTCCGGGATTCTTTGAGACGGACTTCTGGCACATGTGGTGTACCACCTTTGCCTTTCAGCCCTGGCATAGCGCCGTCGAGTTCAAACGCTATCTCGTGCGCTTCACCCACATGGTTTCCGGTTTCAATACGCTTACCGGCATCATGCGCACTGTATACAACCAGTTCGATTCGATGGTGCGCCCGCTTTACAAATGGCTCGAAGAACGCGGCGTGAAGTTCATGCTCAAGACAACGGTCACGGACCTTGTTCTTCTTCAAGACCGTGCCGGCTTTGCCGTCGATAAGATCGTGGTTCAAGAAAACGGCGTTGTCAGAAGCATTCGTGTTACCGAAGACGACAAAATCATCGTGACACTCGGGTCTATGACCGAAGGATCGAGTCTGGGTTCAATGGACTCGGCCGCCGCCCTGTTGGGGAAATCCGACGGCGGTTCCTGGGCCCTTTGGGAGAAAATCGCCGCCGGCCAGACGCAATTCGGACATCCTTCGAACTTTGCCAATCACGTTGAACAATCCAAGTGGATGTCCTTTACGACCACGCTTCACGATCCGAAGCTTTTCGACCTAATCCGGGACTTGACGGGGAACGTACCTGGAGAAGGCGGGCTTATTACCTTTCCGGAGTCGAGTTGGCTGGCTTCAATAGTGTTGCCTCATCAGCCGCATTTCATTGGGCAGCCAGAGGGAGTGCAGGTGTTCTGGGGGTATGGGCTGTTTGTTGATATACCGGGAGATTTCGTAAAGAGGCCGATGTCCGCATGCACAGGGCGCGAACTCATGACTGAGATCCTGGGCCATTTGCGCCTCCAAGCGCAGACTGCCGGGATTCTCGATGCGTGTACCTGCATCCCGTGCATGATGCCCTTCATCACCAGCCAGTTTCTCCCTCGTAGCAAGGGCGATCGAGCTATGATCAGGCCGGACGGTTCCAAGAATCTGGCTTTCGTTGGACAGTACTGCGAAATTCCTGACGACGTGGTGTTCACAGTTGAATATTCCATCCGCTCTGCGCAGATGGCTGTTTACTCGTTGCTTGGATTGGAGCGCGAGCCGCCTCCCGTATACAAGGGACAATTGAATCCCCGTGTATTGCTGGAAGCGTTTCGAGCCCTGCATGAAATCGGGGCCTAGTTACGACGCTCGATCCCTGCAAAGCTGGAAACGGTAGCCTTTCCATCATTCATTCTTCTAAGAACATCAACCCAACACAAAATACTTCTTGAAGGACTCAGCCTCATGACCTCTCTGTTAGATCCGATCCAGATTGGCGAGATCCACCTGCCGAACCGGGTTATCATGTCTCCCCTGACTCGTTTGCGTGGCACACGCGAGCACATTCCTACGCAACTCATGGCCGAATACTACGCGCAAAGAGCCGGAGCGGGCCTGATCATCTCAGAAGGCATCCCGGTTGTACCGCAAGGAGTTGGCTACGCGAATGTGCCAGGGATCTGGTCGACCGATCAAATCGAAGGCTGGAAACTAGTCACGAAGGCAGTGCACCAGGCAGGGGGCCGCATCTTCGCACAGCTATGGCATGTGGGGCGCATCTCGGACCCACGCTTTCTGGACGGTAGACTTCCGGTTGCTCCCAGCGCAATTCGGCCCGCAGGTCATGTAAGCCTGGTCCGTCCCGTGGCAGATTACGTGACTCCGCGCGCGCTTGAGACAACTGAGCTTCCCGGCATCGTTGAGGCCTTCCGCCAGGGAGCAGAGAACGCGAAGGTTGCTGGCTTTGATGGGGTGGAGATACACGGAGCCAATGGCTACCTGCTAGATCAGTTCCTGCAGGACGGATCCAATCATCGTACCGACGAATATGGTGGACCGATTGAAAACCGTGCCCGGCTCATGATTGAGGTCGCCGATGCAGTTATCTCGGTCTGGGGCGCCAGGCGCGTAGGCATGCATCTTGCACCGCGTGGCGATTCGCAGGACATGCACGACTCAAATCCGCCGGCAACGTTCGGCTATGTGGCGCGCGAACTAGGCAGGCGCGAACTCGGCTTCCTGTTTGCGCGCGAGTATTTCGGACCCGACCGACTGGGGCCGCAACTCAAGAAGCAATTCGGTGGCGTATTCATCGCAAATGAGAAATACACGTTGGCACAAGCGAACCAGGTCATAGCGGACGGGGAGGCGGATGCGGTAGCCTTCGGCCAGCTCTTTATCGCCAATCCTGATCTGCCGGCGAGGTTTACGCGCAATGCACCGCTCAATGTGCCGGACGGTAGTACCTTCTTTACGTCGGGGCCACATGGTTATACAGACTATCCTGCGCTGAGCATGTAGCGAAAAAGCTCAATGCAGTCGCAGCAATCGAGGAGCCTCGATGAATGAGACCATTCGCCTATTGCAGGCGCATCACAGCAGCCGCAGCTATAAGGCTGACGCAATCCCGGAGGAGATCCTCGATGCCGTTATCGAGTCCGCGCGCCGTGCTCCGACATCCACCAATAGTCACGAAATATCGCTGGTGGTGGTTCGAAGCGAGAAAAGCCGCGCACGCATAGCCGAGATTGCCGGCGGCCAGCCATGGATCGCGCAGGCACCCGTGTTCATTGCGGTCATCGCGGACTTCTACAAAACTGGTCTCGGTGTAAAGAAGGCCGGTGGTGTGCAGGTATTCCAACGCAGCCTTGAAGGGATACTGGCTGCGGTCAGCGATGCCGGAATCGCGATGGCGACGCTTATGACTGCGGCACGCGCATTTGGTCTCGGCGTTGTCCCCATCGGCGGAATTCGTCGCGATCCGCAGGCCATGATTGATCTGCTTCGGTTGCCGCCAAACACTTTTCCGGTGGACGGAATCGTGCTTGGATACGTTGCCGAAGAATCTCCCCAAAAGCCGCGCATGGCCATCGAGAGCTTCCGTCACGAGGAAACATATCATCCAGAAGTGCTTGAGCCGGCGATTGACGCCTATGACCGGATCCTCCAGGACTATTGGCAGAAGATTGGGCGCGCCGACGGGTTGTCTTGGTCGGCGAATATGGCACAGCACTACAGCACGTTTTCCCGGTTGATCAAAGCTGTGGCACAAAAGCAGGGCTTCACGATCGAGGTGTAACTTGATGAATCAACCCGGAGATCATCGACGCTCTGGCGTCTTTGGTGGGGAACAGTGACCCAGACAAACCACAGTGAACTGATACATGACCCTCGAAAGCGGGCCGCGGTTGTCGTCGCCCACCCGGACGACGAGACACTCTGGTGTGGTGGCTACATCTTGGCCCATCCCGAATTTGATTGGCGAATCGTTACTCTCTGCAGAGCATCCGATCCAGACCGTGCACCAAAGTTCCGCCGGGTTCTAGAGCAATTGGGGGCGGTCGGCGATATGGCGGACTTGGATGATGGGCCCGATCAAGTTCCCATACCGATGGAACAAGTTCAGGATACGATATTGCGATTATTAGCTGGAAACAGTTACAGCCTGACTCTCACTCATGGTCCAAGGGGCGAATACACACAACATCGCCGCCATGAAGAATGCTGCCATGGAGTTGTAGAACTTTGGCAATCTGGCCGCATCTGCACAGACCGACTGTGGTCATTTGCTTACGAAGACGGCGGTCGAGCATATTTGCCGCAGGTTCGTAGCGACGCGGATTGGCGGGATGTGCTGACGGAAAACCTCTGGCTTGAAAAGCGCCGGCTAATTACAGACGTTTACGGGTATGGCATCGATGGTTGGGAAGCAAGGACCACTCCCCGTGAAGAAGGATTCTGGTGCTTTGACTCAGCGCCAGCAGCGGCAAAACGTACGTCAATCAGGGAGCAACAATCGTGAAGGTACTCGTATTGAGCGAATATCCGGCGCCGGCGGCTGGCTTGGCCTTGCAAGGTGAACTGTTATGCAGGGGGCTGTCCGAGATGGGCGTGGATGTTCATCCGGTCCACTTGAAATCGGATTTGGAAAAGGAGTGGTACTATCGCTGGTTTAAGCCCGATGTGGTGGTCGGCGTGGGGTTCTGGGGCCATATCCCAGACCTGGTCCTGCACCCGCAGCAGTTTGGAATGAAGGCCGTGCCGTGGCTCGTGGCAGATGGTTATATTGCGGAACATCGTGACGTTTTGAATGCTCTGCCACTGATTCTGGTCACCTCCAATTGGGTGAAAGAGGTTTACGTCCGAGATGGTATCCGTGGAGACAATATCGTGGTGTTGCCGGTGGGTTGCGGCACGGATCGATACAAGCCGCATAGTCAGGATGACGTCAAGGTCAAATCGATCCGCGAGGAGTTTGGAATATCGCAGGATCAGCTGATGATTCTGACCGCCGGGGGTGACGGAGCTTCAAAGGGGGCACAGGAGGTCATGCAAGCATTGGCGCTGATCGATGGCGAGGCGCCTGACTGGAAGTATGTCTGCAAGGTGTGGCCACAACTCCGCACTGAAGAACAGAACGTGATCGACCTCAAACTGGCGACGGACCTGGGGATTGGCGAAAAAATCATCTACTCGACCAATGTTGTCTCGCAAAATTTCATGCCCTATTTATTGTCAGCCTGCGATATCTACGCCGCACCTTCGCGGCTGGAGGGTTTTGGCATGATTCAGGTGGAGGCGAACGCCTGCGAAAAGCCAGTGATCGCAATCGATGCCATGGCATTTCGCGACACGATGGTGCACGGCGAGACGGCATTTCTGGCGAAAGTGGCAGAGGAAAGAAAGATCACCGAGGCGCGGTACGGCGAAGGGCACGACTACGAGAAGGGTCTTCGAATCGTGTTTCCAAATCCGCGCACTGCTGAATACCGGGCCAGCGTGCCCGACATCGCCAAATACCTTCTCCTGCTGATGAAGGACAGCAGGCTCCGTCAGGGCATGGGAGAAGCAGGCCGCAAGCGCGTGGTAGAGCTTTTCGACTATCGCCGGGTCGCAAGGCAATTTGTGGAGATCGTTTCCGACCGTTTGGGTATTCAGTAGAAATCAACGAGGCGCCGGCGTTTGCCCTTTCAATCCAGCGCACCATCGAGGAATCTATGTCATTCGACGAAAAGTCGCTAGCTTCTGTCGAGCTCGCTAAACAGGCCGCTCTACAAATCTTGCTGCATAATGCACAGGGGCCATTTCAAGGACTACCTCGAACCGCAGGCTGGGGCTACCCGGAACCCTACACTCGTGACCTCATGATTTCGTCCCTTGGTTTTCTGGCCACCGGCAACGAGCATCTTGCGGATGCTTTGGAGCGCACGCTGGTGGCGCTTGCCAATAACCAGACACCGCGCGGACATATCCCATCGCTTGCGCACGATCCAGCCAACCGCGGCTCCAGTGACTCGACGCCTCTTTTCCTCTTCGGGCTGGCCGTCTACAGAATATCGAGGAACCAACCGGAGTTCCTCCTTGAAGCAGCAAAGAAGGCCCAGAAGTGGATGCAGTACCAGAGCCCGGATGACAGGGTGATGGTCGCACAGTTGCCCACCAGCGATTGGCGTGATGAACAGTATGTGATGGGTTATGGGCTGTACGTAAACATGATCGTTTATGCGTATCTTCGTCTATTTGGTGACTGCGAGTCTGCTGAGCAATTACGCGGATTGATGAGCCGTCTGGAAGTCAGTGGCGAATCGAAGAACAGTTATGAGCAGGAGGCACTTGTCGAGCCAACCGCGCCGTATTACGCACTCTATTCGTATAAAGTCATGAGCAGTGATCGTTTTGACTTGCTTGGGAACAGCCTGGCGATTTTGACAGGGATTGCTTCACCTCAATATGCAACGAACATGCTGACGTGGATTGAAGCTGAGTGCGAGGCCATGCGGGGCCGTGGAGAGCTTGTTGTGGATTTGCCGCCCTGCCTGTTCCCGTACATTCTGCCTCATCATGCGGATTGGCTGCCGCGATACGAGCGGTATAACCGGCCGGGAGATTATCACAACGGAGGAGTGTGGCCATTCATTTGTGGTTTCTATGTCTCGGCATGCGTGGCCGCAGGGCAGATGGATCTGGCCGAGCGAAAGCTCTTAGCTCTGACAGAACTGGTCAAGCCGTGGCATGAGAACGCAGCAGAGTGGGGCTTCAACGAATGGATTCATGCGCAAACCGGTAAGCCCAGCGGCCGAGATTGGCAGACATGGTCGGCGGCGATGTACTTGTACGCTGCTGAGTGTGTGCTGCGGCAGAGCACACCGTTCTTCGATGGCATCCGCGGGAGCAATCTGAGCGCAGCACTTTAAATCCGAAAAGTACCATCTTGGGCAGGTGACTTCGGCGTAAGGCAAGTTTGCTATCAGCAGCTTGTCTCTGAGGGCTTCCGAGTGATTGACCATCAAACAATCGGATTTATGGCATAGGAAGGGACCAATGATCCGGACGCTTGAGGTCAAATATCCGCTCCCAAAAATGTAGTCAATTTTGTCGTCAGCACATTTCAAAATCGGTCATAATCGGGGATGTACCGATAGCAATCCGCGAATGGGAGGTGGAGAGGGAACAGCAACCATGCAGAATGCGGGCGATGCCAAAAGTCCTTCATTTTCAGCGTTTCATCGACCGATTCAACTGTCTTTGCTATGAGAAGGTTAGTGAAACGCAACCCTCAAAACGCGCTTCATCAGGCGATTTTGAGCAGCTCAATGGCAGAGCATTCGGCTGTTAACCGAAGGGTTGTAGGTTCGAGTCCTACCTGAGGCCAAATAGTCCGATTTCGCGCCCCAATTCGCAGACAATGTCTACGGAATCCCCCACCAGCAAAACTTCGGACTGATGCCCACCAACGCGCGATGGCCGAACAGTGGATTTTGAATCAAGGGCATCGAATTCAAGACCGCATGACCTGGCACGAGCCGATGGATAGCTGAGTTTGTGAAACATTCGGCCGACGAGTGCCTCAATGCGTGGACAGAATGAGACAAATAGCCCAATTGACTATTCTTACTCACCTCGTGATGTAGGCAGAAGACCGTGCCCGATGGTGGTGCGTGACCGTTGCCGGAATTGCTCAGATCGCCTTATTCCGATTTATTCCGCCTTATTCGACCGCCTTATTCCGCCTTATTTGGGTCCCCATCTTCGGGCTTTGGCGCTGCAGCAAGGTTTAAGTTGAGCAACTTCCATGAAGTGGTCATACGACTTGAGCCGCCCACTAGTCGCTTGTCACGGAAGAACTTAGCTTAGGGACGCGCCTCGCGATTGGGGTCGAGAGCAGAGATTCATGTGAAAGGAGCGTTTGACTATCACGAAGATCATTAGTATCACGAAAATCATGGATGGGTGCGGTCATGTCAGAGTCTCTAACAGCTTCTGCAGCCCTCCTTGAGCCTTCAGGCATTCATACGCTCGATGTTCGCCATGCCATGGACAAACTCATTGCAGCGGTCTCTCCCGAGCAAAGCCATGCCAACGCGGCTTACGGTGTCGTGATCTACTTTGCCGCGAAGAGGGCCCCGGCACCCAACATCCTGAGTGCGACCGGTTGGTTCGTCCAAGCCTATCTGAAAGGATGGACCGCTCTCTCGAAGATGGAAGTCGGAGTGGTGGGCGCTGGAGACAAAGAGAACGCTCTTATCGGTGTGCTCGAACACAGCAATGTCCGCTACATCGTAAAGGTATTCGCGGGCAAGGCAGCGGTGAGCGCTCTAAAAAAAGAAGCGAAGCCATCGCCTGGCGTCTACATCAACACGGCCCATCTCGACACGCTGTTGCTTGACGATCTCAGGCTGCCTCACCTTCCCGAGCGATTCCGAAACATGCCTCTCGTCATGCAGGTAGAAGAGAAAGAACAAAAGAACGATGAACCGTTGCCCGGATGGGAGAACTTCGTC